>Ga0208219_1000157_pt1 | contig 27616 bp, 20 predicted proteins | sample NGESurshal072012_7_FD_184469 | JGI IMG/M metagenome (GOLD analysis project Ga0208219, IMG submission 184469) | Arctic peat soil microbial communities from Barrow, Alaska - NGEE Surface sample 53-2 shallow-072012 (SPAdes) | ecosystem: Environmental > Terrestrial > Soil > Wetlands > Peat ... | reverse complement strand
GATGTCGTCGGGCTCGTGCAGGATCGGCCGATGCGCGTAGGAGCCGACTTCGAGGCCCTGCCCGTCCTGGCGCTCGTACATGTTCGTGTCCATGTCGCGGACGATCGGATAGTCGACCGCCGTCTTCGAGGTGAGGAAGCGCGGCACCGGGCCGACGTCGATCATCTGGTGCACCGCCGGCGTCAGCGGGATGGACGCGCCGACCATGCGCGCGATCCGCGGCGACCACACGCCGCACGCGATCACGACGACATCGGCCTCGAAGTCGCCGCGCGTCGTGCGCACGCGCCGCACGTGCCCGTCCTCGACGTCGATGCCGGTCACCTCGGTGTTCGCGAAGACCTGCGCGCCCAGCGCCTGCGCCTGCTCGCGCATGAGCGTCCCGAAGCGGAGCGAATCGACGACAGCGACGGTCGGCGAGTAGAACCCGCCGAGCAGGATCGACTCGTCCACATACGGGACGAGCTCCCTGATCTCCGCAGGCGTGACGAGGCGGCAGCCGTCGATGCCCCACGACTTCGCGGAGGCCATCCGGCGGCGCAATTCCTCCATCCGCTCCTCCGTGCGCGCGACCTCGATGCCGCCGCACTCATGCAGCGTGCCGGCGTCGCGGTACTGGCGCATCGACTCGAGCGTGAGCTGCGTCATCTCCTTCGAGTGGTCGACCGGGAAGATGAAGTTGGACGCGTGCCCGGTCGAGCCGCCCGGATTCGGGAACGGCCCCTTGTCCAGCTGCACGAGATCGGTGACGCCGAGCTCGGCGAGCCAGCCGGTGAGGCTGTTGCCGACGATGCCGCCGCCGATGACGACGACCTTCATACGGTAACCAGCACCCGGCGCATCGCCTGCTCGAAGCCCTGGACGTGCGCGCGCATCAGGTCCGCCGCCCGCTCGCCGGAGCCGTTGACGATCGCGAGCACGAGGTTCCGGTGCGCCTCCACCGCCTCCTCGAGGGCCTCGTTGCGATCGAGCGCGATCATCCAGATGCGGTGCGCGAGCACGTAGTACTCGCCGAGCGTCTTCTCGAGCAGATCGTTGTGCGCGGCGGCGTAGATCGCACGATGGATGCGTTCGTCGATGTCCATCAGGTCGGCGCCCCGCACGATCGAGCTGCCGAGCTCGGCGAGCTCATCGCGTTCGTCCTCGGTCGCGCGCTCGGCGGCGAGGCGCGCCGCCTCCGGCTCGAGCGCCTCGCGCACCTCGGAGATGCGCGCAAGGTCGCGTACGTCGACGTTCGTGACGAACATGCCGCGGCGCGGAAACACCTCGACCAGCTGCTCGTGCGCAAGCCGGCGCAGCGCTTCGCGGACCGGCGTACGACCGATGCCGAGCCGCTCGATGAGCGCCCGCTCGTCGATCACGGCACCCGGCGCCAGCTCGAGTGACACGATGGCGTTGCGGATGGCGATATACGCCTGATCTGCCAGCTGCATCCAACAGATATATTACTCATATCCGAGGTCGGGCTGTAGAAAGGAGTGCGGTGGCGACGAAGACACCTTCCTCTCTCGAGATCGCGCAGGAGGCGACGCTCCGGCCGATCGCGGAGATCGCCGCCGCGGCCGGCCTCGAGCCGGACGAGGTCGACCTGTACGGCAAGTACAAGGCGAAGATCTCGCTCTCCGTGCTCGAGCGGCTCGCCGACCGGCCGGACGCGAAGCTCGTCTGCGTCACCGCGATCACGCCGACGAAATTCGGCGAGGGCAAGACGACGACGTCGGTGTCGCTCACGCAGGGCCTGGGCGCGATCGGCCGAAACCCGGTGCTCTGCCTGCGGGAGGCCTCGCTCGGGCCCGTGTTCGGGATCAAGGGCGGCGCCGCCGGCGCGGGCTACGCGCAGGTCGTCCCGATGGAGGACATGAACCTCCACTTCACCGGCGACATCCATGCCATCGGCGCCGCGAACAACCTGCTCGCCGCGATGCTCGAGGCACATCTGCTGCACGGGAACGAGCTCGGGATCGATCCGCTCTCGATCAGCTGGCGGCGCTGCGTCGACATCAACGACCGCGCGCTGCGCGACACCGTCGTCGGCCTCGGCGGCCGCGCGAACGGCTACCCGCGCCAGACCGGCTGGGACATCACCGCCGCCTCCGAGGTGATGGCGATCGTCGCCGTCGCGCGCGACCTCTTCGACCTGCGCGCGCGGCTTGGCGCGATCACCGTCGGCTCGACGTACGAGGGCCAGCCCGTCACGGCCGAGCAGCTGAAGGCCGCCGGCGCCATGACCGTCCTCCTGAAGGAGACGATCAAGCCGAACCTCGTGCAGACGCTGGAGGGCCAGCCCGCGTTCGTGCACTGCGGCCCGTTCGCGAACATCGCGCACGGCAACAGCTCGCTCGTCGCCGACCGCATCGGCCTCAAGCTCGGCGACATCGTCGTCACCGAGTCCGGCTTCGGCGCCGACATGGGCATGGAGAAGTTCTTCGACATCGTCTGCCGCATCGGCGGCCTGACGCCGAGCGCGGTCGTGCTCGTCGCCACCGTGAAGGCGCTCAAGCACCACGGCGGCGACCCGGAGGGCGGCGCGGAGGCGATCGAGGCCGGCTCGGCGAACATGATCCGCCACCTCTCGACCATCCGCGAGTTCGGGCTGAATGCCGTCGTCGCGGTCAACCGCTTCCCGAACGACACCGACGAGGAGATCGAGCAGATCCGCCGCATCGCGCTCGCGAACGGCGCCTTCGCGGCGGAGGCGAACGAGGCGGTCGTGCGCGGCGGCGAAGGTGCAGCCGCACTCGCGGAAGCAGTCGTCGCCGCCACGGACCAGCCGTCCAACTTCGCCCCGGTGTATCCGCTCGACGACTCGATCGAGCGGAAGATCGAGGCGATCGCGACCCGCGTCTACGGCGCGGACGGGATCCTGCTGCAACCCGCAGCCCGCAAGAAGATCGAGGAGTACGAGCGCATCGGCTTCGACAAGCTCCCGATCTGCATGGCGAAGACGCACCTCTCGCTCTCGCACGACCCGACGCTCGCGAACGCGCCCACCGGCTTCACCGTCACCGTGCGCGACATCCGCGCGTACACGGGCGCCGGCTGGCTCGTCGCGCTGTGCGGCGACATGCAGACCATGCCCGGCTACGGCCGCACGCCTGCCGCCCAGAACGTCGACATCGACGACGAGGGGAGGACGATTGGCCTCTTCTGAGGAGGTCCAGGTTTCCTGCCGCGACGTCTGGAAGGTCTTCGGCCCGAACGCGGCGAAGGCGATCGAGAGCGGCGACGTCAATCTCCCACGCGCCGAGCTGATGGCCAAGACGGGCTGCACGGTCGCTTCGCGCGAGATCACGTTCGACGTCCGTCGCGGCGAGGTCTTCGTCGTCATGGGACTGTCGGGAAGCGGAAAGTCGACGCTCGTCCGCTGCATCACGCGCCTGATCGAGCCGACGTCCGGCGCGATCGACCTGTGCGGCCACGACGTGCTCGGCGCGCAGCCGAAGGAGCTGCGGGAGCTCCGCCGCACGAAGGTCGCGATGGTCTTCCAGCATTTCGGGCTCTTCCCGCATCGCAAGGTGATCGACAACGTCGCGTACGGCCTCGAAGTGCAGGGCATCGACAAGGAGAAGCGCTACGAGCGCGCGCGGGAACTGCTCGCGGTCGTCGGGCTCGCGCCGGTGGAGGCGTCGTACCCCGACCAGCTGAGCGGCGGCATGCAGCAACGCGTCGGCCTCGCGCGCGCGCTCGCTGTCGACCCCGAGGTGCTGATCTTCGACGAGGCGTTCTCGGCGCTCGACCCGCTGATCCGGCGCGAGATGCAGGACGAGGTGCTGCGCCTGCAGGAGCGCCTCCAGAAGACGGTCATCTTCGTCACGCACGACCTCGACGAGGCGCTGAAGCTCGGCGACCGGATCGCCATCATGAAGGACGGCCGCTTCGTCCAGGTCGGGACGCCGGCCGACATCGTCGGGGCGCCCGCGGACGACTACGTCCGCGAGTTCGTCCGCGACGTTCCCCGCGGCAAGGTACTGACGGCCGCGTTCGCCACGCAGCCGCACGGCGGCGAGACGCCGGAGGAAGTCGTCCGGCACGACCAGCGGCTCGGCGAATTGCTCCCGGTCGTCTTCGGCGCCAAGGGACCGATCGGTGTCGTGGACGGAAGCGGCGAGCTCGTCGGCATCCTCGATCGCCGCATGGTCATCCACGTCCTCGCCGGCCGCGAGGAGCCGTCGGTCCCCGAAGAGCTGCCCGCGTAAGCGTGTCCACACCGACCGCGACGACGCTTCATCTGCCCGGCGCGGCTCGAATCCTCAGCGGGCGCCTCGGCCGGTGGGCGCCGCCGCTCCTCCTCGCAGTCCCGCTCTGCATCGTCGCCGTCGCCGTCGAGGGCTTCCACTCGGGATTCCCGGCCAACTGGTACCTCGGTGTTCCGCGCTGGTTCGACAGCCTCAGCAACTGGGTGACGAACAACGACAGCACAAACTTCTTCCTGCACCACATCGTCACCGGCTTCGGCAACCTCCTGAACAGCGCGACGAACGACGTCGTCAACCTCCTCCACTGGATGACCTGGGTCGGCGTCCTCGGCGCCGCCACGGTCTTCGCCTGGATCGTCGGCACGTGGCGCACCGCGCTTTTCTCCGCGCTCGTCATCTGCTCGTTCGGCGTCCTGCAGATCCCGAACGGCGGCCCGAACGGGATCTCGCAGATGTGGCCGAGCGCGATGACGACCCTCGCGTTGATGACCGTCGCGATCATCCTCTCGACGATCGTCGGCATCCCGCTCGGCATCGCCTCGGCGATCTGGCCGAGGGTGAGCAGAGCGCTTCGGCCAGTCCTCGACCTGATGCAGATCCTGCCGGCCTTCGCGTATCTCGTGCCGATCGTCGTGCTCTTCTCGATCGGCAACCCGGCCGGCATCGTGGCGACGTTCATCTACGCGGTGCCTCCGCTCGTGCGCTTCACCGAGCTCGGCATCCGCTCCGTCAAGAAGGACGTGATCGAGGCGGCGGAATCCTTCGGCTCGACGCGCGGGCAGATCCTGCGCAACGTGCAGCTGCCGCTCGCTGCGCAGGCGATCATGCTCGGGCTGAACCAGGTGATCATGATGGCGCTGTCGATCGTCGTGATCGCCTCGCTGATCGGCGCCGGCGGGCTCGGCGACCCGGTGCTGAACGCGCTCCAGACGCAGCAGATCGGGGAGGGCGCCGTCGCCGGGCTGCTCATCGTCCTGATGGCGATGTGGCTCGACCGCAGCTCGGCGGCGTTCGGGCAGCGCGCCACACGAGACCGCACGGCGTCCTTGCGCAACCTGACGCGGCGGCAGCATGTCGGCCTCTGGGGCGCAGTCCTCGTCGCGATCCTCGTTGCGCGGTATGGCCTCTCGCTCGGCGACTGGCCCGCCGGCTGGGGCTTCTCGTTCGTCGACCAGGCGACGAGCGCGCTCAACTGGGTCACGAACGAGTTCACGGGCGTCGCCGGTCCCATCTCGAGCTTCCTGACGCTGCACGTGCTCAACCCGCTGCAGCGCTGGTTCGGCGACGTTCCGTGGTTCCTAGTCGCTGCCTTTGTCGGGACGATCGGCTGGGTGCGCGGAGGCTGGCGGCGCGGCGTGCTCCTCGCCGGCTGCGTCGTCCTCCTGGGCCTCATGCAGGCGCCGGCCGGCTACACGTTCCAGGGCACGACGTCGTACAACTTCGTCGCCTGGAACGACGCGATGGAGACGCTGAGCCTCGTGGTCGTCTCACTCGTGCTCGACCTCGTCATCGGGATCCCCCTCGGCATCGCCGCCTACCGGTGGCGGACGGTCGACCGGATCTTGCGCCCGATCCTCGACTTCTTGCAGACGCTGCCGGCGTTCGTCTATCTGATCCCGGTGGTGACGCTCTTCGGTGTGGGCAACGTCGCGGGCGTCAGCGCCTCGTTCATCTACGCGCTCCCCGCAGCTGTGCGAGCGACGACGCTCGGCCTGCGGGCCGTCCAGCACGACGTCCTCGAAGCGGGGCAGTCGTTCGGATCGACGCGCTGGCAGCTCCTCTTCAAGGTCGAGCTGCCGATAGCGCGCCCGTACTTGATGTTGGCCGTCAATCAGACGATCCTTCTCGTCATGGCCGAAGTGGTCGTGGCAGGGCTCGTCGGCGCCGGTGGCCTCGGGCTCGACGTGGTCACGGGCTTCTCGCGGTCAGAGGTCGGGCTCGGCGCGGCCGCGGGGCTGGCGATGGTGTTGATGGGAATCGTGCTCGACCGGCTCAGCCAGTCGAATCCGGATCGTGGGCGGGTGGCAACGTCATGAGGGACACAACGAGGAGGGTGCAATGAAGCAAGCCCGGAGGATCGCGGTCGTCGTCGCAGTGATCGGGTTGGTCGCCGTCGCGATCACCGCCGGCGCCGCGAACGGCGGCGGCCGCGCGAGCAAGCCGACGATCGTTCTCGCGAACAACTCGTGGGAGGGCTCCGTCGCGAACAACGTCGTCGCCCAGTACGTGATCGAGAAGAACCTCGGCTACAACGTCAACCTGCTCACGATCGACGAGATCCCCGCCTGGCCCGCGATGGTCCAGGGCAAGGTCTCTGCGGTCATGGAGGTGTGGGGCCACTCGCCGCTCTACGCCCAGTACGTCAAGGGCAACCACAAGGTCGTCGACGCGGGCCTCGAAGGGCCCAACGGCAACATCGGCTGGTACGTGCCGACGTACCTCGTGCAGCAGCACCCGGAGCTCAAGACGTGGCAGGGCGTGAAGAAGGACTGGAAGATGTTCGTCACACCCCAGTCCTCACCTCAGGGCCAGTTCCTCGACGGCTCGCCGAGCTACGTGACCAACGATCAGGCACTCGTGAAGAACCTGGGGATCAACCTCAAGGTCGTCTTCGCGGGCACCGAGGCCGCGCAGCTGACCGAGATCGAGTCGGACTACAAGGCGAAGAAGCCGGTCCTCTTCTACTGGTACACGCCGCAGTATCAGAACGCGATCTTCAAGTTCTCCCAGGTCGCGCTCCCGGCATGGACGCCGGCGTGCGGCAAGCTCAAGCCGGCCGCGATCAACTGCGCCTATCCGCCCTACCACCTATACAAGGTGATGGCGGCGGGCCTTCCGACGCAGGCTCCGACCGTGGCGAACTTCATCAAGCGCTTCAACTGGACGTCGGACGAGCAGAACTCGGTGTCCTACAACCTCGCCGTGAAGCACATGAGCAACAGCGCCGCGGCGGCGTTGTTCGTGAACTCGCACCAGGCACTCGTCAAGTCCTGGCTCTCGAGCTCGGCGAAGCCGACCAAGGTCTCGCCGCCCGCTCCGGGAACCTAAGGCAGTTCCGTGCGTGGCCCCCGGTCTCGGGGGCCACGCGCCACCGCGTACGCGACGACGAGCAGGAGCGCGGCGGCGAGCGGGACGAGGCCGATCGTGCGGAAGCCGAACGCCTGTGCGAGGCCGCCGCCGCCGAGCGGGCCGACGAGATATCCGACAAGCGCGAGCTGCGACCAGATCACCATGGCGGTGACGATGCGTTGAGGCTCGACCGTTTCGATCAGAACCCCGAGTGAGCCGGTGTAGGCGGCGCCGACCCCGATCCCGGCGAGCGCGAGCGCGAGCACCCAGATCGTCACGCTCGACGTCGCCCCGACGAGGCCGAGGCCGAGCACGATGGGCACGGTCGAGGCGAGCAGGATCGGCACGGGACGCAGCGACCCCGACGCTCCGGCGCTCACTGCGACGATGAGCGACATCCCGACGTAGAGGCCGCCGATCTCGGTCTGCGAGAGGTGCGCCGCCAGGTGCAAGGGAAGGACGCCCTCGACGACGCCGAGCGCGAGCATCGCGAAGACGATTCCGCCCGCGGCGAACCAGAAGCCGCGCTCGCGAAGCGCCGCGCCGTCGCCCTCGAAACGGTGGTCGGTTTCCAGTGGCGACACGGTCGATACCGCGACGACGGCGAGCAATGCGAGCACGAGGTAGGCCGCGAACGGCCCATGGATGCCGCCGATCGCGCCGAGCGCGGGCCCGGCGAGGCCGCCGATCGAGTACGCGGCCAGCACGCGGCTCAGGCGGACGTACTCCTCGCCGGGCCAGCGCTCGAGCGTCGCGAACGCGATTCCGATCCAGAGACCGCCCGACGCGAAGCCCATCGCCGCGCGTGCGATCAGATAGGCCGCCCACCCGGACGCGACGATGAAGCCGAGGGAGCCGACGGCCATGACGAGAAGCGAGACCCCGAGGATGCGGAGGGGCGTCGTCCGCCGAACGAGCCTGCCCGCGACGGCGAAGCCGAGGATCGACGCAGCGGAGAACGCCGCCGCGAGGATGCCGATCCGTCCGGGGGCGGCATGGAGCTGCTTCGAGATCTGCGGCAGCACCGGCGCGATCACGCTGTACGACGCAGCGTCGACAGCGGCGAGCGCGAGGAGCACGGCAAAGTCTCGGCGCTCGCGCACTCGCCGATCATCTCGCACCCTCGTGTTGGAAATCGGACCCCTATCGATCTAACCTTCGATTCATGGCCGCCTGCCCGCACTGCGGCGCCGACAACCGGGAGGGCGCGAAGTTCTGCGCCGACTGCGGCACCCCCGTGGGTCTCGCGTGCCCCGCCTGCGGGGCACCGGGCAGTCCGGGACAGAAGTTCTGCGATGAGTGCGGCACACCATTTGGCGGACGTTCGGCCGCCTCCTCCCAGCCGCGCGAGGCGCCGTCGGCGGAGCGCCGGATCGTCTCCGTGCTCTTCGCTGACCTGGTCGGCTTCACGCCCCTGTCGGAGTCGCGCGATCCGGAGGAGGTCCGCGAGCTCCTCTCCCGCTACTTCGAGACCTGCCGGCGGCTCGTCGAGCTGTACGGCGGCGTCGTCGAGAAGTTCATCGGCGACGCCGTCATGGCCGTCTGGGGAACGCCGGTCGCGCAGGAGGACGACGCCGAGCGGGCGGTGCGCGTCGCGCTCGACCTCGTCGCGGCCGTGTCGGCGCTCGGCGATGAGGTGGGCGCGCCGGAGCTGCGCGCGCGGGCAGGCGTGCTGACGGGCGAGGCGGCCGTCAACCTCGCCGCCACCGGAGAGGGAATGGTTGTCGGCGACCTCGTCAACACCGCGGCGCGGCTGCAGGCGACGGCCGAGCCGGGGAGCGTGCTCGTCGGCGAGGCGACGCGGCGCGCGAGCGAGCACGCCGTCGTATTCGAGGACGCCGGCGAGCACGTGCTCAAGGGCAAGGCCGACGCAGTCCAGCTGTGGCGCGCAGTCCGCGTGAACGCGGCCCGCGGCGGCGCGCTCCGCTCCGAAGGCCTCGAGGCGCCGTTCGTCGGCCGAGAGCGGGAGCTACGGCTCGTGAAGGAGCTCTTCCACGCGTCCGCCGAACAATCGCGCGCGCAACTCGTGCAGATCACCGGCATCGCCGGCATCGGAAAATCGCGTCTCGCGTGGGAGTTCTTCAAGTACCTCGACGGGCTCAAGGAGCAGATCTGGTGGCACCGCGGCCGCTGCCTCGCGTACGGCGAAGGCGTCGCGTACTGGGCACTCGCCGAGATGGTGCGCATGCGCGCGCAGATCCTCGAGGGCGAGGACCAGGACACGGCGCGGGAGAAGCTCGCCGCCTGTCTCGAGCTGCACGTTCCCGATCCGGAGGAGCGCGCGTGGATCGGGCCGCGACTCGCGAACCTGCTCGGTCTCGAGGAGCGCGAGGACACCGACCGCCAGGACCTCTTTGCCGCGTGGCGGCTCTTCTTCGAGCGGCTCGCGGACAAGAGCGCATGCGTGCTCGTGCTCGAGGATCTGCAATGGGCCGACCAAGCGCTGCTCGCGTTCGTCGAGTACTTGCTCGAGTGGTCGTCGTCGCAGCGGCTGTACGTGATCGCGCTCGCGCGGCCGGAGCTCGCCGAGCAGAATCCCGACTTCGGCCGGGCCGTCCGCAACTCGACGAGCCTCGGCCTCGAACCGCTCTCGCCCGACGATATGACGCGGCTTCTCGACGGCTACGTCCCCGGGCTGCCGGAGCAGCTGAAGGGGCAGACGCTGGCGCGGGCGCAGGGTGTGCCGCTGTACGCGGTCGAGACGGTGCGAATGCTGCTCGACCGCGGCCTGCTCGCCCGCGACGGCGCCGTGTACAGCCCGACCGGCGAGATCGGCACGCTCGAGATCCCGGACACGCTCCACGCGCTTGCCGCCGCGCGGCTGGACGGACTGCCGGCGGAGGAGCGTCAGCTCGTGCAGCAGGCGTGCGTGCTCGGCAAGACGTTCAGCAAGCAGGCGCTCGCCGCGTTGACGGGCATGGGCGTCGACGAGCTCGAGCCGCTGCTCGCCGCGCTCGTGCGCAAGGAGGTGTTCTCGTTGCAAGCCGATCCGCGCTGGCCGGAGCGCGGCCAGTACGGGTTCCTCCAGGAGCTTTTGCGGCAGGTCGCGTACGAGACGCTTTCCCGCCACGACCGCAAGGTGCGGCACCTCGCCGCGGTCGACGCACTCGAGCAGACGTTCCAGGGTGCCGACCAGGAGGTCCCGGAGGTCATCGCGGCACATCTGCTCGCCGCCGCCGACGCCCAACCCGACGCGCCCGACGTCCCCGAGATTCGGCTGCGGGCGCGGGCCGCGCTCCTGAACGCCGGCGAGCGTGCCGCGGCACTCGCCGCGCCGGAGGAGGCCATGCAGCATCTCGATCGCGCCGCCGAGCTCGCAGGCGACGATCCCGAGGCCGAGGCCGAACTGCTCAGCCGCGCTGGGGCGCTCGCCTACCTCGCCGGCAACACCGCGAACGCAACCGAGCGGCTGCAGCGCGCACTCGATCTCCACGACGCGCAGGGCAACACCGTCGCCGCGATGCGCGCGCGCGTCTCGCTCGCCGAGGTCGAGCAAGCCGAGGGCCGGTTCGAGGACGCGACGAGACGCTTCGAGGAGGTCATGCCGGTGCTCGAGGCGGGAGGCCCGAGCGCCGAGCTCGCTGCAGCGCTGGCCGGCCTCGGCGGCTTGTGGGCGCTGCGCGGCGACCTCGAGGCAGCCGGACCGCTGCTCGAGCGGGCTCTCCAGCTCGCCGAGTCGCTCTCGCTCGACGAAGTACTCATACGAGCTCTGACGCGGAAGGCCGTCGTCCTTCTCCACAGTGGCCGGCGCGCCGAGGCCCGCCTGCTGCTGGAGGGTGCGCAGGCACTCGCACGCGAGCGTGAGTTGCACAGCGCGTGGATGCGGGCGGGGAACAACCTCGGCGCCGTCCTCGAGACCGACGAGCTGCACGTCGAGGTGATCGCGTTGACGGAAGAGATGGCGGCGCAGGCGCGACAGCGCGGCGACCGCGAGCGGCTCGTCGCATCCATCCTCGGGCCGATCCCGTCGCTCCTCGCGCTCGGGCGCTGGGACGAAGCCCTGGAGCGCGGGGCCGAGGTGGAGCAGCTGCAGTCGAGCCCATGGGCGCGCGCGGAGCTCGTCAACCTCGCGTCGATCCTCTGCGAGCGTGGCGAGCTCCCGGCCGCCGAGGCCCTCCTCGCGGCAGAGAACCGGCTGCGCGAAGCCGACAATCCGGAGTTGCAGACGAGCTTCACGGCAGTCGACGCAAAGCTGCTGCTTGTGAGAGACCGGCCCGCGGAGGCGCTCGCCGCCGCGGAGAGCGGACTCGCCCACCGGGCCGAGCTCGGGATGTCCAAGGGCGTCAAGGCGTGCCTCATCATCGCGCTCGAAGCGGCGCTCGAGCTCGACGACCTCGCGCGCGCGGACGAGCTGCTCTCGCTCATCGACTCCCTCCCGCCCGGCGACCTGACGCCGTCGCTCGAGGGCCAGCGCGCCCGCTTCCACGCGCGGGTGTACGCCCGCCGCGGGGAGCAAGAACGGGTCGAGCGCTCGTTCCGCATCGCCGCGAGGGTATTCGCGGAGCACAACCTCGTCTTCAATCATGCAGTCGTGCAGCTCGAGCACGCCGAGTGGCTCGTCGCGCACGGTCGCGCCGACGACGCGCAAGTCATGTACACGCGCGCGCGAGAGACGTTCGAGGAGCTCGGCGCGGCGCCATGGCTCGCGCGGGTCGACCTGGCGCAGCCGGCCGCGCGCGCCGGCGCCCCGGCCTGACGCGTCAGCCGGTCTTGCGGTTCTGCTCGGCGCGCGACGCCTTCACGTGCTCGGCGGCCAGGCCCACGATCCCGGAATACCGCGTGAGACGCGCGATCTCCTCGTCGGGAAGCTGCCGGACGCGGTCGACCGCCGCGGTCATCGCGGCGTTGAATACCTGCACGTACGAGTCGCTGAGCGAGCGCTGCATCCAGACCCCGGCTGGAGGCTAGCGAGAAAGGAGATCGGTTGCCGAAATGATCGCCGGCACGAGATCGCCCATGACGTCGACCTCGACCGCCTCGCCCTCGGCCAAATCTGACGGAATCTTCGCAAGTGCGACGTTCTGCCTCACCGTGAAACCGTAGGCGGCACTGCGGACTCGGCCGATCACCTCGCCGTCGCGGTGCACCGCCTCGCCGCCGTACAGCGTCAGGTAGTCCTCCCCGCCGACGAGCAGCGTCCGCAGCATCGTGGCTGGATTGCGGTCGAGCTCGAGCCACTTGTCCTTCGCGACCGCGAAGCCGAGCCCGGAGTCGAACGGCGTATCGGACGTCGTCAGGTCGGTGCCGAAGTAGCGGTAGCCCTTCTCGATGCGCAGCGAGTCGAGCGCGACGTAGCCGACCGGCTCCGGATTCAGCGTCTCCACGAGGTGATCCCACACGCGTCCGGCGTCGTCCGGCCGGACGTACAGCTCGTAGCCGTACTCGCCGACGTACGCCATCCGCTGCGCGAGCACGTCCACGCCGCCGACGCCGATCTCCTTCGCGGTGCGAAACGGGAAGTCCTCGAGGACGCCACGCACCGCCGGCCCCCACAGCCCGATGACCGCGTAGTCGTCGCTCACGTCGGTCACGCGCGCGCCGTGCAGCTCCAGGAAGCCGCGATCGCTGTCCACTGCCCCGGCGCCGGTGACGACGCGGAAGCGGTCCTCCGCGAGCCGCGTCACCGTCACGTCGCCGACGATGCGCCCGCGATCGTCGAGCAGCTGCGTGTACGCGACCGACCCGACCGGACGGTCGATGCGCGCGCCGCACACGCGCTCGAGCACGTCGAGCTCGGACAGCTCGAGCTTCCCGAACGAGGTCATGTCGAGGATCCCCGCGCGCTCGCGGATGGCCGCGTGCTCGACCGCCACACGGTCGAACCAGATCGGCTTCGCCCACCCGACGAGCCGCTGGTCCTCCCCTGCGCGCCGCGCCTCTTGACCCGGGCGGAACCAGTCCGGCCGCTCCCACCCGTTCTTCGTCCCGAAGACCGCGCCGAGCGCCTCCGTCTTTGCGTACAGCGGCGACAGGCGCTTCGGCCTGCCCGCTTCGGACACGTCGTATGGGTACCTCAGCCGGTAGTAGTACTTGTAGACCTCACGCGCGCCCGCGGCCGCGAATGACGAGTCCTGATATGGGCCGCCGAAGCGCCACGGCCGGTACGGCTGCACGTCCACCTCGGCGACGCCCTCGGTGACGAGCTCGGCGAGTGCTTTGCCGAGCCCGCCCGCGCCGCCGAAGCCGTTCAGCGACAGGCCCGCCGCCATCCAGAAGCCCTCGACGCCGGGCATCGGCCCGAGCAGCGGGTTCCCGTCCGGCGTCATCGCGTCGGGATGGCAGACGAGCGCGAGCAGCCCCGCTTCGTCGAGGAACGGGAAGCGCCGCACGGCGCCCGCCATCAGCTGCGCGAAGCGCTCGTGGTCGGGCGGGAGCGCCTGCGCGCCGTGCTCCCACGGCACGCCGTCCTCCCAGCGCGACACCGGGTTCGGCTCGTAGCCGCCGAAGAGCACGCCGCCGCTCTCGGCCTTCCCGTACACGAGGTTGTCGGTGTCCCGGAAGCAGGGCGTGTCGCGCGGCAGCTCGTGCCCCTCGACCGCGAGCAGCGCGACGTGCTGGTGGTCGACGGGGATGGAGCAGACGAACGCGCCCACCATCTCGGCGACTCGCGGCGCCCACAGACCGGCCGCGTTCACGACGAGCTCGGCCTCGATCGGCCCGTGCTCGGTCTCAACCGCGGTGACGCGTCCGTCGCGCACGTCGATCCCCGTCACGAGCGTGCGCGTGCGGATCTCCACGCCGAGCTCGCGCGCGGCGGCGGCGACTGCGTAGGTGGCGATGTGCGGATCGACGTAGCCGTCGCCCGGCATCCACACGGCGCCGTGCAGCGACGCAGGCGTGATCTCCGGAAGCAGTGCGCGCGCCTCCTCCGGGCCGACGAGCTCCGCGTCGAGGCCGATCGCGTGCGCGCGGCTCACCCCGCGGCGCAGCTCGAGGAAGCTCGCGGGACTGGACGCGATGCGCAGGCTCCCGACCGCCTCGAAGAGGCCCAGCTGCTCGTACAACTGCACGCTGTAGCGGCGGAACCGCATCATCGTCGGCGACGGGTTGAACTGCGTCACGAGCCCGGCCGCGTGATGCGTCGAGCCGCTCGTCAGCTCGCCCTTCTCGACGAGCACGACGTCCTTCACGCCTGCCTTCGCGAGGTGGTACGCGCAGCTGACGCCCGCGATGCCGCCGCCGACGACGACGGTGCTCACGCGCGGACTCGTTCCCCCTTCGGGTCGTACAGCGGCTCGGTGCGCACTTCGCCTTCGACCCAGTCGCCGAAGATGTCGACCGCGACCTGCGTGCCCGGCGCCGAGTGTTCGACGGGGACGTACGCGAGGACGATGCTTGCGCGGACGGCGTAGCCGAAGCCGCCGCTCGTCACACGGCCGACGATCTCGTCGCCCGCCCGCACCGGCTCCGAGCCGAGCGCGACCGCGCGCGGATCGTCGAGCACGATGCACACGAGCTTCTGCTTCGGCTCGACGAGAGCGTCGCGCCCGATGAAGTCGCCCTTGTCCATCTTCACCGCGAAGCCGAGCCCGGCCTCGAGCGGCGTCGTCTCGGCGGTGAGGTCGCTCCCCCACGCGCGGTAGCCCTTCTCGAGCCGCAGCGACTCGATCGCGCGGTAGCCGCCCGGCGTGACGCCGTCGACGCAGAGCGTGTCCCACAGCGTCGCGCCGTACTCCGCCGGGCAGTACAGCTCCCAGCCGAGCTCGCCGACGTACGTGACGCGCGACGCGATGCACGGGACGTCGCCGACGGTGATCTCACGCGACGTCATGTACGGATGCGGAAGGTTAAGTACCTCGCGCACCTTCGGCCCCCACAGGCAGAGGCACGCGTACGCGGACGTGACGTCGTTCACGTATACAGACCCGTCGCGCGGCATGTTGCGCTCGAGCCACGCGCGGTCGTGCGTTCCGAACGCGGTGCCGGTGACCATGAGGAAGCGATCCTCGGCGCGCCGCAGCACGGAAAGATCGGCCTCGATCCCGCCGCGCGCGTTCAGGAGTTGCGTGTACACGATCGACCCGACCGGCCGGTCGATGCGGTTCGCGCACAGCCGCTCGAGGAACGCGAGCGCGCCCGGGCCGAGCACCTCGAGCTTCGAAAACGACGACTGATCGAACAGCGCGACACCCTCGCGCGCGGCGCGCGCCTCCACTTCGATCGCCGGAGACCAATTCTCGCCCGCCCAGCCGCGCGGCCGCAGCGACTCGTCGCCGCCCGCGGCGTTCGACTCGTACCAGTTGACGCGCTCCCAGCCGCCCTTCTCCCCGAAGGACGCGTCCAGCGCGATATGCCGTTGATATGCCGGTGATATACGAAGCGGCCGTCCCGCCTGCCGCTCCTGTCCCGGGTACTTGATGTCGTAGTACTGCGAGAGCGCCTCGTACGAGCGTGCGAGCGTGTACGCGCGGCTGCGGTACTGGCGTCCGAAGCGGCGCCAGTCGAGCGGCCATACATCCCACTCGGGACGGCCGCCGACGATCCACTCGCTCATCACCTTGCCGATCCCGCCCGCGCCGGCGAGGCCGTGCGCGCAGCCGCCTGCGGCGATCCAGAAGCCCGGAACGTCCGTCTCGCCGAGCAGGAAGTCGGCGTCGGGCGTGAACGCCTCCGGCCCGTTGAAGAACATCTTCACCTCGGCGTCTTCCATCGCCGGCACGCGGTGGATCGCATTCGCGAACAGCTCCTCCATCCGCTCCCACTCCTGCGGGAGAAGCTTCGCCTCGAAGCCGTCGGGGATGCCGTCGAGCGCCCACGGCGCGGGCTTGCGCTCGTAGCCGCCCATGACGAGCCCGCCGACCTCGGTGCGGAAGTAGATGAGGTTGTCCGGGTCGCGCAGCGTCGGCAGCGGCTCCAGCGGCGGGTCGAGCGGCTCGGTGACGAGGTACTGGTGCCCGAACGGGATGATCGGCACGTCGACGTCGACGAGCGCTGCGACCTGGCGCGCGTACATGCCGGCCGCGTCGACGACGACCTCGCACTCGACGCGCCCCTTGTCCGTCTCGACCGCGCACACGCGCCCGTCGCGCGTCTCGATGCCCGTCACGCGCGTGCGCACCTCGATCTGCGCACCGAGGCGACGCGCGCCGTCGGCGAGCGCGAACGTCAGCTGGCTCGGATCGAGGTAGCCGTCGTCCGGGATGAACGCGGCGGCGAGCACGTCCTCCGTGCTCATGGGCGGGAAGAGCGCTTGCGCCTCCTCCGCGGAGACGATCTCCATCGGCAGCCCGAACGTCTTCGCCCACGACGCCTGGCGGCGGATCTCCTCGAGCCGCGGCTGCGAGGATGCGAGTCGCAGCCCGCCGAGCTGGTGCCAGCCCGGGTCGTTGCCGGTCAGCTCCTTCAGCTCGGCGTACAGGCCGACCGAGTACTGCATCATCCGCGTCAGCGAGATCGACGAGCGCAGCTGGCCGACGAGGCCGGCCGAATGCCACGTCGACCCGTGCGTGAGCTGGAACTGCTCGACGAGGACGGAATCCGTCCATCCCTCCTTCGCCAGGTGATAGAGACACGAGCAGCCGATGACACCGCCGCCGATGACGACGGCACGGGCACGTTCGGGAGGCATGGTGCGAGCCTAATAGGATCGCGCGGTGGCCATCGATCCCATCCTCGACGCGGTGCCGGAGCTGCGCAACGCGACCGCGATCGAGCCGCTCATGGGCGGCCTGACGAACACGAACTACAAGGTGACGGCGCCGTCGGGCTGCTATGTCGTCCGAATCTCGGGCAAGGACACGAGCCTCCTTGCAATCGACCGCGAGAACGAGGTGCACAACACGGTCGCGGCCGCGGAGACCGGTGTAGGCGCGCCGTTCGTCGCCGCGCTGCCCGAGCACGACGCACTCGTCCTCGGGTTCCTCGAGGGCGAGGTGATGGACGCGGACAAGCTGCGCCGCGGTGACCGCCTCGCCGCGGTTGCGGAGTCATGCCGGCGGTTGCACGCCGGCCGCCGCTTCCTGCAGGACTTCGACATGTTCGCGATCCAGCCGCGCTACCTCGAGATCGTCCGCGCTCGCGACTTCCGCCTCCCCGACCGCTACGAGGACTTCGAGCCACAGATCCGCGCGATCGAGGCCGCGATGCGCGTGCGCCCCGAGCCGACCGTGCCCTGCAACAACGACCTGCTCGCGGAGAACTTCATCGACGTCGGCGGCGAGATGCGGCTCATCGACTACGAGTACTCGGGCAACAACGAGCCATCCTTCGAGCTCGGCAACGTCTGGAGCGAGTCGAACCTCTCGCTCGGCCAGCTCGAGGAGCTCGTCGCCCACTACTACGGGCGGCCGCTGCGCAACAAGGTCGCGCGGGCGCGGCTCTGGGGTCTGATGTCGAAGTACGGGTGGACGCTGTGGGGGTCGATCCAGGTCGGCATCTCCGACCTCGACTTCGACTTCTGGGGCTGGGCGATGGAGAAATACGAGCGGGCCGCCGAGGAACTCGACGGCCCGCTCTTCGAGCAGTTGCTTTCAGACGTGCAGCGCGAGGACTAGCCCTACGCTCCTTGCAGCCCGGTGTCTGCCGGAAGCAGGTAGTCCGACCGTGACTCGGCCGCCGCGACCTCTTCGTCGGTCATGCGCACCGGGCCCTTGAACCACTTCTTCGCCGACAGGACCCACCAGCCGCCGAACAGCACGAGCGCGCCGCCGATCGTGACCGGAGCGTAGTTGGCGGCGTTCCACGTCCACGCCTTGTTCCACGGGATGCCGGCCGGCGCCGTCGGAAGCATGAACACGACGGAGATGAACGCGACCCACAGCATCGCAATCGGGTTGATCCACTTGTAGTGCCTACCGAGGCTCCAGGCGCCGTGCTCGAAGCTCTCGCCGGCCCGGTACCGGAGGATCACCGGCAGGATGAACGCGATGTAGAGCCCCGTCGTCCCCACGGACGTCCCGACGTAGTAGCCGGCGAGGTTGTTCCACCAGGTCGGAACGAGCAGCAGGAATCCCAGAGCGGAGACGGCGAAGACCGCCCAGACCGGGACGCGATGCCGCGAGATGCTGCGCCACATCTGGTGCCCGGGGATCGCACGGTCGCGGGAGAACGCGAACATCATCCGGGAGCCGGAAGTGATGCACGCAGTGAGGCAGTAGAACTGTGCCGCCACGACGATGAAGAGGAGCACCTCAGCCCAGTGCGTGCCCATCGAGTTCTGCCAGATGTACGTCGTGATGTAAGTGAACTGCCCCTGCACGCCCGTCCTGCTCGGGATCGCGAACGTGATCGCGGTCAGCAGAACGAAGCCTGCGATCACGGACCCGATGACCGACCAGATCATCCCGACGGCCGCCGAGCGGGATGCGCTGTGCGTCTCCTCGGCGAGATGGGCCGATGCGTCGTACCCGGTGAGGGTGTACTGCGCCATCCCGATCGAGCCGATCGCGAACACCATCCAGAACAGCCCGTGACTCCACCCGTGACCGGAGAACCCGGAGTTGTTGACCGTCTGGCCGAACACGTAGCCGAATGACTGGTGGTGATTCGGGACGATGATCAGCGCGAAGACGATGATCAGGACGCCGATCACGTGCCAGTAGGCCGACACGCCGTTGATCAGCGACGTGATCCGCACGTCCCAGACGTTCATCAGCGCCGCTGCAGCCATGAACGCCGCGAAGAGATAGAAGATGTGCGGCCGGTCGTTCGGGTAGCTCCAGAGCAGGTTGAACAACGCCGTCGCGTAGATCGCGAGGCCGTATGCCACTGCTCCGATGATCCCGATCAGCCCCAGCAGGTTGAACCAGCCGGTGAACCAGCCCCAGCCGGCGTGCCCGAGCTTCGACGACCAGTAGTACAGGCCGCCTGCGGTGGGATACGCCGATGCGATTTCGGCCATCGAGAGCGCGACGAACGTCGTGAAGACGCCCACGACGATCCAGCCCCATTCGACCGACACCGGCCCGCCCCACTGGAACGCGAGGTAGTACGACGTCAAGCAGCCGGCGAGGATCGAGATGATCGTGAAGCTGATCGCGAAGTTCCGGAACGCGCCCATGGCGCGCATGAGCTCCTGCGCGTAACCGAGCTTATGAAGGAGCTTCTCGTCCTCCGTCAACTGGCTCTGACTGGCAGCGGGTGTTTCGCTGCTCATGCTGCTGTCCTCCCTCGTGGATGGGAACCGGCTCGCCGACCCCTCGTGACCGGCGTTACGAATTGCGCGCATATTCACGCTTGCGCCGGACGTTCCTGTCAAGGAATCCGGCTCAGATACTTAGGAGTGCGATGCCTATCGCGACGGCGGCGGCCCCCGCAATGCGAGGCGCGCCGACCTTCTCGTTGAGCACCCGGCGCGCGAGAAGCGCCGCGATGACGACGCTCGTCTCCCGCACCGCTGCGACGGGAGCGGCCGCAGCCCGCTGCAGCGCGAGCAGGACGAGCGCATAGGCGCCGAACGTTGCCACCCCGGCGACGACCGTCGCCGGCCCCCACGCATTGCGCAGCGCTCGGAAGCCCTTCACCCGCGCCACCGCGCTCGTGTACACGAGGCACGGGCCGAGCATCGTCAGCTCGAGGTACGGGACGGCGCCCGCGTGCTGCACGCCGTCCTTGTCGACGAGCGTGTACGCCGCGATGACGCAGGCGATGAGCAGGCCGAGCGGCACGCCGCTCCCCGGCGTCCTCCCCAGTCCCCGCACGAGCAGGATGCCGAGCCCGACGAGGCAGACGCCGATCACCTGTCCCGCCGAGGTCGTGTGCCCGAGCGCGACGACGCCGACGGCGAGGACGAGCACGGGCGCCGTCCCGCGCGCGATCGGGTAGACGACCGAGAGCTCCGCCAGCCGATATGCCATCGGAAGCAGCGTGAAGTAGAGGAGCTGCAACGCGGCGCTCGCGACCACGAAGGGCACGACCGCCCGGTGGGCATGCCAGAGGACGATCGCGACCGGCAGGAAGACGACCTCTGCGACGATGACGGCGACAGCGGTAGCCGCCTCGATGTCCTTCGCCCGGGCGAGCAGGATGTTCCAGAGCGCGTGGACGCACGCTGCCGCGAGAGCGAGCCCGAGCGCGGACGCAGGCATGCGCCAACACTAAAGTTGTGACCCGGATGCCGCAGGCCGTCGTCTTCGACTTCAACGGAACCCTCTCCGACGACGAGCCGGTGCTCTGCGAGATCTTCATGCACCTCTTCGCGGAGCACGGAAAGCCGATGTCGGCGCAGGAGTACTTCGACCGGTTGGCAGGCCTCTCCGACCCGGAGATCGTCCGCACGTGGCTCGGCCCCGGCCACCCGGACGTGGACGCCGTCATCGCGGAACGGATCGACCGCTATCGCGCCGCGGTCGCGGACGGCTCCTCCGTGCACGAGCACGTGCGGGAGGCGGTGCGCTACGCGGCCGAGCGCGTGCCCCTTGCCATCTGCTCCGGCGCCGCGCGGGCCGAAATCGAGCCCGTCGTCGAGGCGGCAGGCCTCGCACGCTGCTTCCGGACCATCGTCACCTCCGACGACGTCGTGCACGGCAAGCCCGACCCGGAGGGCTACCTGCAGGCGCTGGGGCTCCTCGGCGTCGACCCCGCCGACGCGGTCGTGTTCGAGGACACGGAGGCGGGGATCGCGTCCGCGCGCGCGGCGGGCGTCGGGCGCGTCCTCGCGATGAAGACGACGCTCGAGCCGCACCGGCTCGCGCAGGCGGACGAGTTGATCGACCGCATCGACATCGACGTCATGCGCCGTTGCTGGTCATAGCCCACCGCGGCGCCTCGTTCGAGCGGCCGGAGAACACGCTGGCCTCGTTCGAGCGCGCGATCGAGATCGGCGCCGACTTCGTTGAGCTGGACGTGCACGCCGATGCCTCCGGGCGCCTGCTCGTCACGCACGACAAGCCGGTCGCCAACCGCGCCTACCCGACGCTGGAGGAGGCGCTCGACCTCATGCACGGCCGCATCGACGTCATGGTCGAGCTGAAGACGCCGAGCCGATACGCGCAGCACAGCGTCGTTCCGCGCACCGTGCGCCTCCTCGCCGAAGACGACGTGCTCATCTGCTTCCAGCGGTCGGCGCTCGTCGAGGCGCGCTCCATCCGCCCGTCCCTGCGAACGGTGCAGCACGTCGGCTTCGGTGTCTCCATCCGCTCGGCGCGCGACGCGTGGGCGGCCGGTTTCCACGACGCCCGCGTCACGAGCCGCGGCGTCGCGGCCGCACGACGGCTCGGGCTCGTTCCCCTCGTCTACACCGTCAACGCGCCGGCGCGGATGCGCGCGCTCGCGTCCATCGGCGTCGGCGGGATCTTCACGGACCGGCCGGACTTGGCTCTTCCGCTATTTGCGGAAGCGCCTCGTCCGTGAGGTCGAGCAGCCGCGCCTCCGTCGCCGGAAGCGCCGCGTCCACCTTCGAGCCGGGCGGCAGCGCCGCCGCGCGCGCGGTCGGCATGTCGGCGATGAGACTCGACTTGTCGTTCACGATGCGGAGCCGCGTGACCGGGCCGAGGAACGTGTGCGTGAGCACCTCGCCCGTCATCGTGTTCGCGCCGGCACCGTTCGCCGCGGCGACCTCGACCGTCTCCGGCCGGATGAGGACGAGCACGCGCGCGCCGCGCGGCTTCCCTTTCGCCGCCTCGACCGTGAGCGTCACGCCGCCGGTCTCGATCGTGCCCGTGGACGGATCGACGACCGTCGCCTCGAGGCGGTTCATCGTGCCGATGAACTCCGCGACGAACGGCGTCGCCGGTGCGGTGTACATCTCCGCCGGCGAGCCCATCTGCTCGATGCGGCCGCGGTACATGACGGCGACGTGGTCGGAGACGGACAGCGCCTCCTCCTGGTCATGCGTGACGTACAGCGTCGTGATGCCGAGCTCGAGCTGGATGCGTCGGATCTCCTCGCGCAGCTGCACGCGCACCTTCGCGTCGAGCGCCGACAGCGGCTCGTCGAGCAACAGCACGCGCGGCTCGATGGCGAGCGCGCGCGCGAGCGCGACCCGCTGCTGCATCCCGCCCGAGAGCTGATGCGGGTAGCGCGTGCCTGCGTGGCCGAGGCCGACGAGCTCGAGCAGGTCGTCGACGCGCTTGCGCCGGTCGGTGCGGTCCTTGCCGCGGATGCGGAGGCCGAACTCGACGTTCTGATGTGCCGTCATGTTCGGGAAGAGCGAGTACGCCTGGAAGACCATCCCCATGTCGCGCTTGTTGGGCGCGACGCGCGTCACGTCCTTGCCGTCGACGACGATGCGCCCCTGATCGGGCCGGTCGAAGCCGGCAACGAGACGGAGCGCAGTCGTCTTGCCACAGCCGGACGGGCCGAGCAGCGAGAGGAACTCGCCCTCGCCGAGCTGGATTTCGATGCCGTCGAGCGCCTTGTTCGTGCCGAAATCCCGGTGAAGGTTCTGCAGCTCCAGATAGGCCATTAGCGCGCTCCTGCCACGACGGCGGCCCGCTGGCCGCGTTTGCGTCCGACGACGAGCAGCGACAGCATCGCCGCCCAGGTGATCCCGAAGCTCAGGAGCGTCAGCGATGCCGCCGGGAAGCCCTGCGACTCGTTGACGTACTGGATGAAGATCGGGAACGTGTTGAAGGCCGACAGGTTCGCGATGGTGAACTCGCCCATGACGATCGCGAGCGTCAGGAAGGATCCCGCGAGGGCGGCGGAGCGGATGTTCGGAAGGATCACCTTGACGAGCGTCGTCCCCCAGCGTGCGCCGAGGCTCTGCGACGCCTCCGTCAACGTGTGCACGTCGATCGACCGGAAGCCGGCGTCGAGCGAGAAGAACATGTACGGGAACGCGAGGATGACGTAGGCGCCCGCGAGGAAGCCCCATGGCTGCGCGTAGAACCAGCTCGGTGTTCCCTTGAAGAACTTCAGCAGGCCGACGACCATCACGATCGGTGGGATGACGAACGGGATCAGCGCGAGGAACGCGATCACCGGACGCAGCTTGGGAACCCTGAGGTGCACCCAGTAGATCGTCGGTACGAAGAGCGCGAGGCTGATCGCGATCGTCTCGAGCGCGAGCAGGAACGAGATCTTCAGGGTGTGCCAGAACGCGCTGCTGTGCACGACCCAGCTGTAGTTCGCGGCCGTGCAGCAGTGCCCGGTCTGGTTGCTCTTCAGCGAGAAGAGGAACGTCGCGATCAGCGGGATGAAGAAATATCCGAATGCGATGAGCAGCCAGATGACCGCGGTCGGCGCAATGCGACGTGTCGGCCTCATTTCGCCCACCGGGCAGCGCGGCGCTGGAGCGGGATGTAGAGCACCATCATCACGGCGAGAACGGCGAACATCCCGAACGCCATCGCCTGCGCGAGGTGCGGATTGTTGAGCACGTTCCCGCTGTAATACGCGCCGATGAGGATCGGGACGATGTTCACGGTGCCGGCCGTCAGGCTGTACGCCGTCGCATACGCGGCGAACGCATTGCCGAAGAGCAGGATGATCGCGCCGAGAAGCGACGGCATAAGGACGGGAACGCCGACGTACCGCCAGAACTGGAGCTGGGACGCGCCGAGGTTCGAGGACGCCTCACGCCACTCCTTGCGCAGCCCGTCGATCGCCGGCGCGATCACGAGGATCATCAGCGGCAGCTGGAAGTACATGTATGCGAGCTCGACGCCGGTCTTCGAGAAGAGGTTGAAGCCGTGCTCGGTCGGGTCCCAGCCGTGGTTGCGCCCGAAGACGGTGATGATGCCGAGCGGTCCGAGGGTCGAGATGAAGGCGAATGCGAGCGGAATGCCCCCGAAGTTCGCCGCCACGCCGGAGAAGGTCGTCAGCGCCGAGCGGACCCAGCGCGGGGTTCCCTCACGGATCGCCGCGTACGCAACGGCGAGGCCGACCGCCCCACCGATCAGCGCGGTGGTGCCGCTGATCTCGATGCTCGTCTTGAACGCGTCGATGTACGGGTGGTGGAAGAGCGTGGTGACGTTCGACATCGTGTAGCCGTGCGTCGTGCCCTCGAAGGCGCCGATGAGCACCGACCCTGCCGGCAGGAACATGAAGAGGAGCGTGTACGCGAAGAACGGCAGCGTCACGATCCAGGCGAGCGAAAGGCGCCTCCGGCCGGACGCGACGTCCGGCCGGAGTGCCTCGGGTGCTGCTTGGGTCGCTATGACCTAGGACCCGACCTTCGAGGGCCATTGCGTCGCGATGAGCGCCTTGGCAGCCGTCTGCTGTCCCAGGCTCGCGAACTTCACCTTGGCGTAGATGCTCGCGGCCGGCAGCGCCGTCAACAGCGCCTTCGGGATCACGTTGCGCTTCGCCAGGTCGTTGAACCGCGCCGGGTGCGCGAAGCCCTTGAGGAACAAGAGCTGCCCCTGGTCGGAGTAGAGGAACTCCTCCCACAAGCGGGACGACCACGGATGCGGTGCCGTTGCGTTGATGGCCTGCGCGTAGTAGCCGCCGTAGACCCCGTCGGCCGGGATGTTCACTGCCCACCGGGCCGCCGGGAACTCGGCGATGTACGCCAGGTTGTTGTAGTCCCAGTCGATCGAGATCGGCGTCTGCCCCGACGCGACCGTCGCGGACGTCGTCCCCACCGGGATGTAGTTGCCCGAGCTCTTCATCTTCGCGAAGAAGTCGATGCCGGGGCCGACGTTGCTCGTCGAGCCGCCGTTCGCGAGCGCAGCCGCGATCACGCCGGAGACCGCCGAGTTCGACGTCAGCGGGCTGCCGTTCATCGCGACCTTGCCCTTGTACTCCGGCTTCAGCAGATCCGCGAACGTCTTCGGCGGGTTCGAGATGAGGTTCTGGTTGTAGCCGATCGAGATGGCGCCCCAGTAGTCGCCCCACCAGTAGCCGCGCGTGTCCTTCATCGAGCGCGGAATGGTGGAGAACTCGGAGACGAAGTACTTCCCGTACAGGCCCTGCGCCGTACCGGACACCGCGAACGCGGGGCCGACGTCGACGACGTCAGGCGCGCGCGAGTCGCCCTTGAGCGACACGATCGCCTGGTTCTCCTGCGCCGAGCTCCCGTCGGGGTTGTCATTCGTGATGCCGATGCCGTACTTCTTCTGGAACGTCGACATGATCTCGCCGTAGTTCGCCCAGTCGGGCGGCAGCGCGATCGTGTTGAGGTGCCCTTCCTTCTTCGACTCTGCGATGAGCTCTTTCATCGAGAAGCCCTTGCCCTTGAGCGGCGGTGCGACTGCCGCGCCGCGTGCCCACGCGGCCCCCGAGCCCGAAAGGACGGTGAGGCCCGCGGCGGCCGCGACACTGCGCTTCAGCATCTGCGTCCGGCTCATTCCCTCCTCGCGCAGCTTGCGCCAGAACTCGACCTCTTGCTCTTCGTGGTCCTCCATCTGCCCTCCCGGGATGGATGAATTGTGAATGTCTTGTAGCTAACACATATGGACCTAGCTAATCAATGGTTGCCCCGATGCCGTCACCGCCCGTTCACCAGATCGTGGTAGGGATAGGCTCGCCGGGATGAGCCCATTCGACGAAGAAGGCGGCATGTGGCTGCGGTGCGCGCTCCACGCCCACACGACCAACTCGGACGGCGACTTGCCTCCCGACAAGCTCGTCCGGCACTACGAATGGGCTGGATATGACGTCCTTGCCATCACGGATCACTGGGTGCGGACGGTCGAGCGCTCGACCCGGAAGCTGCTCGTTATCCCGTCCGTGGAGTTGAACGCGACCGCAGGTGGGCCGGACCACGATGCACATGTGCTCGCCCTCGGGGTCGAGGCAGACCCGGTCATCCCCGAGAACGAGTTCGCGCCGCTGGCGGAGGTCGTGGCCTGGATCGCGGCGAACGGCGGTGTCCCCTATCTCGCGCACACCTACTGGAGCGGCCTGCGCACCGACCAGTGGGAGACGTGCCCCGGCCTCGTTGGGATCGAGGTGTGGAACTCCGGCTGCGAGCTCGAGATCGCCCGCGGCGACTCGACCATCCACTGGGACGAGGCGCTCGAGCGGGGCCGCAGCTTCTTCGCGCTCGCGACCGACGACTCGCACCATCCCGGCTACGACAGCGGCTTCGCGTGGACGATGGCGCGCGCGGCGGAGAAGACGCAAGAGGCCGTGCTCGACGCGCTGCGGACGGGCAGCTTCTACGGGTCCACGGGGCCGGCGATCCATTCCGTCGCCGTCGACGAGGCCACGGTCACGGTCGAGTGCAGCCCGGCCGCGAGCGTTACGCTCGTGTGCAGCCGCGCGCGCGGCGCGCGCGCCAACGCCGGTCGGCTCGGCTATCCGAAGGACTCGGAGATCCTCGCGCGCGACACGGCGGGGCTGATCACCGCTGTCCGCCTGGAGCGCCCGTACAACGTTCCCTACGGCCGGATCGAGGTCGCCGACGCCGACGGCCGCCGCGCCTGGACGAACCCGCTGTGGACCGCGGCGACGCCCTAGAGAAGCTGGCGTCGCGGCGCTTCGACCTGCTCGTGATCGGGGGCGGGATCATCGGCGCGGGGATCGCCGAGGCGGCGACGGCGCACGGCCTCGACGTCGCGCTCGTCGACAAGGGCGACTTCGGGGGTGCCACGTCGAGCGCGTCGTCGAAGCTCATCCACGGCGGCCTGCGCTACCTGAGCCTCGGCGACGTCGGCCTCGTGCGCGAGGCGCATCACGAGCGCCGCCTGCTCATGCGCGTCGTCGCGCCGCACCTCGTCCGCCGGCTGCCGTTCCTCTTCCCGCTGTACGAGGACGGCCCGTACCGGCCCTGGTTCGTGCAGTCCGGGATCGTCGTCTATTCGACGCTCGCGCGCGCGAAGCTGAACGGCCTCGTCGAGCTCGGCCGGGCGCGGCGGATGGTGCCCGAGCTCCGCGGCACCGGCTTGCGTTCGTGCGCGCTGTACGAGGACGCGTGGACGAACGACGGGCGGCTGACGCTTGCGAACGTGCGCGGCGCCGCCGAGCGCGGCGCGGCCGTCTTGAACTACGCCGAGGTGACGGCGATTCGCGCCGGCGACGGCGCAGACGTCATCGCCGACGGACGCACGGTCACGGTGCGGGCGCGCTCGGTCGTGAATGCCGCCGGGCCGTGGGTCGATCGGATCCGGCGGCTCGAGGACGCGGACGCGAAGCCGTCGATGCGGCTGAGCAAGGGCGCACACGTGCTCCTCGACGGTGGGCAGGACTGGAGCGCGGCGTTGACCATCCCGCATGACAAGGTGCGCGTCAGCTTCGCCGTGCCTTGGGAGGGGATGCTCCTGCTCGGCACCACGGACACGCTGCATGACGGCGAGCCGGAGACGGTCGCAGTCACCGACGAGGACGTCGAGCAGATCCTTGCGGAGGCGGCGGTCGCGGTCGACGGCATCGGCCCGGTCCGCGCAACGTACTGCGGGCTACGTGTGCTCCCCGGCGGCGACGGCGGGACGGCGAACGCGCGCCGGGAGACGGTGTTCACGACCGGCCCGTCCGGGATGGTGAGCGTCGCCGGCGGCAAGCTGACGACGTACCGGCGCATCGCGCTC
>Ga0208219_1000155_pt1 | contig 27773 bp, 25 predicted proteins | sample NGESurshal072012_7_FD_184469 | JGI IMG/M metagenome (GOLD analysis project Ga0208219, IMG submission 184469) | Arctic peat soil microbial communities from Barrow, Alaska - NGEE Surface sample 53-2 shallow-072012 (SPAdes) | ecosystem: Environmental > Terrestrial > Soil > Wetlands > Peat ... | reverse complement strand
AGTTCGCGCTGGCCGTCGCCCTGATCATCACGGTCAAGCTCCTGAAGTGGTCCAAGCGATGGGGGTCGTTGGCCGCCGCCTAGTGGCGCGAGCTCTAAGCTTGCAATTAAACCTTCGCCTTACCTGACGGCGTCCTCCTTCAATATGAGCTCAGTGGCCTTGGCGGCAACCGTCCGCATCTGACAGAGCAGGGCCCTGACGCGGCGGTCGTTGCGGATCCACTCCTGGTAGAGACGGGCCTCTCGAGCAGTCAGTCTCCTCGTCACGGTCTTGCCGTCCACCTTCGCGGTCCACTGCCAGTACGGGCCGTGCAGCGAGGGCGGGTCGGCGTTGCACTTGCAGCCCGGTGACGTACACCGCGTGTAGCGCTTTGTCACGCTCCCCGCAGTGATCAGTCCTACGTCTGCGACCTGTACAGCCAGCTCCTTGTAACGCCGCTCATATCCATCCAGCCGCTCCGCGGCGCTCCTCGTCGCCATGCCGCTCCTCTCGCGCCAGTGCCAGCATCCCTCATCGGAGAGCAGACAGTAAGCATACTGTCAGTGTGGGAGTTGGCCTCGAGGGTCCCGCCGCCGAGCTGGCCCGCTTCCGCACCTCGCTGCACCAGTGCCTGGCGCCGTGGGGCGACGCCCTCTTCGAGCTGTGCGACGCGGTGCTCTGCGCTCCGGCACCGGTGTCGTCGGTGTCGTCGCTCAGCTTGGAGCCTGAGTTCCGCCGCAGCCACGGGAGCCTCTACAAGGCACTCGCAGAAGGTGGCGTGAACGAGGACCTCCTACGCGTTGCCCTGGTCGAGCACCGCAATGTGAAGTGGCCTGCGGTGTTCGCCGTCGACGCGTCGACCTGGGCGCGCTGCGACGCAGAGACGAGCCCCGAGCGAGGCATGTACTACTCGGCTACGACGCACTCGGCGGGCCAACCGGTGGTGGCGGGCTGGAACTTCCAGTGGATCGCACAGCTCAGCTGGGCGCACGACTCGTGGACCGCCCCGCTCGACGCGCTGCGCATCAAGCCGAGCGAGAGCGCCACGGACGTGACGATCGCCCAGGTCCGCCGTCTCGTCGGTCTGCTCGGACCGAGCGACGTCGCCCCGATGTTCGTCTTCGACGCCGGGTACGACCCGATCGCGCTGGGCCAAGGGCTGGCAGGCCTGGACGCCCAGGTCCTCGTGCGCCTCAGCTCCAGGCGCGTCTTTCACCCAGACCCAGACCCTGGCCCGCGAAAGGGCCAGCGCGGACGTCCGCGGCGCCACGGCGCGCGCTTCTGTCTGTCAGACCCGGTGACCCAGTCGGTCCCTGACGCCGAGCTCGTTGCCCACGACCCCCGCTACGGGGACGTGAGGGTGTCGGCATGGCATGGGCTGCATCCAAGGCTGAACAAGAGGGGGCGATGGGCGACTGACGGGGCGCTGCCGATCGTGCGCGGCAGCGTGATCCGCGTCGACGTCGAACATCTGCCCAAGCCCACGTCACGCGCGAAGAAGACGCTGTGGCTGTGGTGGTCCGGACCCGGTGAGCCCGACCTCGCCCTGTGCTGGCGGGCCTACCTGCGGCGATTCGACATCGAGCACACCTACCGGTTCGCGAAGGGCGTGCTCGGGTGGAACACGCCCGCACTCTGCACGCCAGAGCAGGCTGACCGCTGGACATGGCTCGTCGTCGCGGGCTACACACAGCTGCGCCTGGCTCGCGGACTCGTCGATGACATGCGACTGCCGTGGGAGCGGCCGCGGGATCCCTCCAAGCTCACGCCGACACGGGTTCGGCGGGGTTTTCGTCGACTGCGTGCAACGATCGACACGCCCGCGCATCCACCAAAAACCGATTCACCGGGTCCAGGACGGCCAAAGGGGACCCGAGGACCACCGAGAACTCGCTATCCCGTCATCATGAAGGCCGCGTGAGTTGCGATCGAAGGTTTAATTGCAAGCTAAGACCGTCGTCACCACGCGCGGGTACCTCGACCATCCGGTCCTCCCGGCCCTGGGGAGGATCCACGCCACAAAGCTCACGTCCCGCGATCTCGACCGCTTTTACCTCCAGCTGCTGGAGAACGGCGGTCAGAGGGGCCCCTATGCCCCAGCGACCATTCGGAGGATCCACGGGATCATCCGCAGGGCTCTCGCCCAGGGCGTTCGGTGGGGTGGCTCTCTCACAACCCTGCGCTCGACGCTTCTCCGCCAAAGGTCCCTCACCGCACGCTCACGCCGCCGACGCCGAGCGAGGTGGTCAAGCTCTTCAAGCTCGCCCAGGAGACGGATCCACAGCTTGCTGTATTCGTGATGCTCGCTGCCTCCACTGGTGCGAGACGAGGGGAGCTCATCGCATTGCGACGAGGAGACATGAAGTTGGAGCGTGGCGTCGTGAACATCGAGCGAGGTGTCGTGCTCGCGAAGAAGGTCTTGATCGAACAGGGGACGAAGACGCACCAAGCGCGCCGAGTGACGATCGATTCCGAGACAAGTTCCACCCTGAGAGACCACCTCCAACGCCAAGACGAGCAGGCAAGATCCATTGGGACATCGATGCGCCGGGACGCCTTTGTGTTCACCCACGCCGTGGATGGCTCAGTGCCTTTGCGCCCCGACTCGACCACTCGAGCTTTTCGATCCCTCTGCTCAAGGGCTGGCATTCAAGGAGTACGACTCCATGATCTGCGGCACTACGTAGCGACCAGGCTCCTTACATCAGGGATCGATGCGCGTACCGTTGCCGGGCGACTCGGTCATCGAAACCCGAGCACGACACTCGACGTGTACAGCCACTTCGTACCTGAGTCGGACAAGTCGGCTGCTGAAACGATGAGCTCCCTGTTCTCGTCCGCGATGAAGGAAACCGATTTGGGGACTTGAAAGTGCGGGCTCAGCTCGGAGGGCCGACGTCCACGTTCTCCGAGTGGAGAATTGCAGCGTGGAGTGCGTCAGTCTTCGAAATCAGTGAAGCGATTTCTGAACTGCACCGGTGCTGGGGTTAATTTCAAGGAGACCCGCGTCCGACGAGAGCCAGAGTTCCCCGTGAGTGAGAACCATCTCATAGGACTGAATCCCGAAGACATGGGGTTTCGCGCTGATGATTGCGCTAGACGACGCCGAGAATCCTGTGAGATAGGACCCGTCGCCAACGCTCGCGACCCAGACGTGGGAGCCATCCGAGGCTACGTTACTTGGTTCGTAAATGTGGTACTTGGGGCCGGTGACCACTCGAACGAGAGCTCCGGTTTGGGCGCTCAACTCTGAGACAGAACTCCAAAAGGCGTTGTCGTAGCTGTAGACGTTCGCGACCCAGACATGGACTCCGTCGGAGGAGATGTCGTCCGGGTAGCCGAATCGTCCCGCCCTCGCCGCGATGACGCGCACGACGGCACGCGATGTCGCGTTGATCTCGGTGACTGAGTTGCCATTGGCATTGAGCACCCACACATGGACTCCGTCGTAAGAGATTCCCTGAGGCTGGTTGAAGTGGTACCCGGTTGACGCGAGTCGGGTGATGAGTAGACCGGTCGACGGCGAGATTATATCAACGGCGTTCCCCTGGTCATTTGCGACCCACAGTTCCCCAGAAGCGATAGCGAGTGTGTTCGGCCATTTGAACGCGAATGAGCTTCCCTTGAGGACCTTGATGACCTTGCCGGTCGACGCCGAGATGTCATACACGACATTGTGAGAACCGGTGCCCAAGAAGACGTGACCTGCAGCCACGGCGATCGCCCCCGAATTCTGCATGACATTTGGACTTGAGAAGATCTCGTGGACACATTTCCCAGTGATTGCATTGAGTTCGACAATTGCGTTAACACTGGGGTCGGTTAGCCAGAGGCCCGACCCGGACGCCGCTATTGAAGCCTGGCTGCCTAGCCCAGCCATTCGAGGACAAGCAGCGATCGCAGGGCCCTGGAGACTTGCGTCGGCAGAGCCACGAAGCGCAAGGAGCGGAACCGCTCCGACCAAGACGCCGAGCGCGAGCCTCACCGAGATTGAAGCTCCTCGATGGGCTGTAAAACGGGGCATGACCCCTTCGAGGTTACTCACGGCACCCGAGTCTTAGCCGTCGAGCGATTTCTCCGGGTGCGTTCCCTGTAACGTAACACAGCACCTGCAAGCTGCATGACAGCGATTGAGGCGGATATTCTGTGCTTGCATCTCGCTACCGGAGATCGTTCGTGTCGGATGGCAGACGTCAACAATCAATCTGACCGGAGGTGCAGCAACGAAGTAGCAAGCCGGGCGATCCGCGCCACTTGCGATCGGCAGAGGACCAAGCGCATCACATGCCGGGTCCTTGTCGCATCAGTCGCGTTATGTTTCCTAACGTGCCAGCGGAGCAACAATCGCGCCTCAGATTCTTTTTGGCTCTGATTTGTTCAGTCGCGGTTGCCGGATCGATGATCACAACGCTTTGGGCGCCTGCGGGTGCTGCATGGACGGCCACAACGCTCGGATCACCGCAGCTGCTGATTGATTCGATCGCTTGCACGGCGCCCGGGAGGTGTGTAGGGACCGCAGTACCACCTCGCGCCAACGGCGAGATCGCAATCGAGACACTCGCCTCAGGCGTGTGGACTGAGAAGGTGCTTCACCTCGCCGCACCGCTGGCGGTCCCTAGCGGCGTGGCGTGCACGACGACAGAAAACTGCCTTGCGGTGGGTGTGGAGTTCACGTCCACTGGGATCTCGGGCAGGGAGCTCGGGTTCTACATGTCCGAAGTCGCGGGGGTCTGGTCTGCCCCGAAGACGCTCCCGATGCTGGCACCCACTGCATCGTCACTCATTACCAACGACGCGGTCTCCTGCGCTCCGAACACTTCCTGCACGGTGCTTGGAGTTGAAGGCGGCTCCGAGACTTGTTGCAGGACCTTCGTTGAGTCGTGGTCACCGGGAATCGGTTTCTCTTCGAGCCCGATACCGTTGCCTGCTTCGAAGAACATATCGGGAGTCGAGCTCAGGTCGATCTCCTGTCCGAGTGCAAGTTCGTGCGTCGTCGTCGGGGCTGGCAGGGCTCATGGGCAAAGCACCGGTATAGCCGTTATGTGGAACGGCACCACCTGGGGGGCGCTCACCAGCTTCCTCGACCCAACCCATACGTCCAATTTCGGATTCGATGATGTCTCGTGCGGATCGATCGGCAACTGTGCTGCCGTTGGCGGACTAAGCACGGATGTCGGTGATGCGAAATGGGTAGTGGAACTTACCGGGGGAGCCTGGGGGACCTCGCAGACGGTGCCTGTCCCATATGGCATTCAATCTGATCTGGCACTAGAAGACACGTTCACGGTCCTTGGCTATCCGAGCGGTCTCGTCTCGTGTGTCGGAGTACCCATGACGTGCACCATCGTGGATAACTACGAGGACTTGAATTCGCATCAGTCTTATGCAGTCACGACGCAATCGAGCAATGGTGAGTGGGGTCAGTTCACGATGTTGCCAGTTCACGCCGCCCCAGGACGCGAGTGGGAAGTCCTCACCGTGTCGTGTGTCACGGGGCCGTCGTGTGTCGCCGCTGGCGACAGCGCGAACTATCACCATCAGCCCACTCGGCTGGATCGATCTTTCCGGTGGCGTGCGATCGGGGCACCCCCCGGAAGCGCTAGGTCAGCAAGAGCGACAGTCCTGTCCACCACTGAGGCGAGAGTGAGTTGGGTCGTGCCGTTAGGAGGAGCTCCAGTCGATCACTACAACGTGTGGGCGGACACGGGCTCGATTCGGCGGACTAATCCAATTGGAACTAAGGAAACAAGCATCGTGCTTCGCCGCCTGTCACACAAGACGACTTATACCTTCGAGATCCAAGCCATTGGCAGGGATGGAGAAGCCATGGCACCCGTCGCGACGACGGCTACCCGGACTGGCTGAATCGGCGCGAGCCTGACTTCGACCGGCCCGTCGACCTCCGGCTGCGAGCAATTCTGACTCTTCTACAGCGATCCTGTGTGATATCCAATACGTCTCCGCCGACGATGCGTCTTCGGCGATGGGTGAAGGTCTTAGGTCTCTTGACTGAACTCACCACTTCGAGGCTATTCGATACATCCATGCCCCTTGGGTGCCGATAGAGGTTCGAAGAACGGTCTGGTGTCGGAGGGCCGACGTCAACAATCAACGGACTGGCGGATCCGTGCATGGTCACTCGACCTAAAGACGCTCGGGCATCAGGTCAGTTGGGGACTTCTCAACGATTCCTGACTGAGATTGAGCTGGAGTCCTCGGCCAGTCGAGAACGGCAGATGTATCATTCTGAAACCCAAGCAACTGTAGGAGCCGTGGGAGGTCCTGTGAGAGTTCGGTACGTGCTCGGAAGCGGGATTGCAGTCGCGGCAATCGCGGTATCGATCATGTTCGCTGGCATTGCTGGAATAGGGACCTCGCCAAAGGCTCATGCTGTGAAGACTGGACCCATCATCATTCAGGGGCCTTCGCAGTGGACGAACTTCCAAGGTTCGGTCCAACTGCTTCGCATACCGCGAAGCCACTGAAGTCCGGGCCGATCCCTGCTTACCTGGTCACTAGTCATAATTGCCACCCACAAGAGATCAGTGCGGCCCTCGCATCACAGCATGCGCAAACTGCACCACACATTGGGAGTTGAAGTCGCGGCTTGACCGTCGGCGGCGTCATGTTCGTTTCATCGGGCCTGCTCAGCAAGCGCGTCATGTTCGCACAGGTCCCTCGGAGTCCGCCCGCGTCGCTGATTCCAGTAGCGCGGCAGTAGCAAGCCACTCGCCACTCGCCACTCGCCACTCGCCACTCGCCAATCGGCATCGACCGTGTTGGACATAAGAGTGCGGGACCAAGTCCGAGCGCCGACGCCATGTGACGGAGCCGTCTGTTCTCGAGTGCATTAGGTTTGTTGTTTAAGAGGCGAGGCGAAAGCATGGCGGGCACTACATCAGTTGGCAACCGATGGAAGCACATCGCGTTGTCCGGCGGATTCGTAGCACTCCTGATTGTTGGTATCGCCTCTGTCCCGCCGCGCGATGCTGGTGCAGAACTAAGAGCAGGTCCCAGTTGTCCAGATGAGTTTTCCCATCCCAACAATGTCGTCGCGAGCGGCGGGTCCGTCGTGTGGGTGTCGGACGCAGGAGACAATGCAGTATTCGAGTTGAACAAGAGCAGCGGCGCGTGCATTCGGGAAGTGCGTGCAAGCGCTTATCGTTTCGATGGTCCGACAGCACTCTTGGATGTCTCTGGACACATATTCGTCACGAACGCTCAGAACAACACGCTGACCGAGTTCTCTGCGGCGAGCGGTGGCCTCATCAAGACGTTCTCCGGTGGCCCGTATCGATTCAAGTGGCCAAACCGCATCGTTCTTGCCGCCGGCAAGCTGTGGGTCTCGAACGCAGAGGGCAACGCGATCGACGAGCTGTCGGTGAGCGGGCAGTTCCTGCGCCGCCTGTCAGCGCTTGCTTACCACCTGAACCAACCCGAGTCCCTCTCCTACGACGGCACACATCTGTGGGTTGCAAACTCTGGAGGCAACACGATCACTGAAATCGAGCCGAGCACTTCGGCCGTCGTGAGGGTGATCTCAGGGGCCAGGGGGCATTTCGACACGCCGAGCGAGGCATTCTCGAATGGCTCGGATGTCTGGGTTTCGTCATCCTTCGGTGTTCCTGTCTCAGAGCTCAGCGCGAGCACAGGATCGTTCGTCCGCTCATTCGGCGGCGCGAAGTACCACTTCTCTTCGCCTGATGACATCGTCTCCTCAGGTATCCACGTGTGGGTCACGAACGCTGGCAACGGCTTCTATCTGACTGGATTCATCTCTACGACCGGCAACTTGATATCGGCGAGACCAGGCCTCTACGGATACTTCAGCGCTGGCTCGATCGAGGTCTTCCAAGGACACCTATGGGTTCCTGGCACAGGATCCTTGCTGGAAGTCAACGCAAGCACTGGATCTGTGCTTCATAGATTCAGAGGGTAGGGCCAGCCGCCAGCCAACTGAGGCTTGTAGATGACAACAACCGGCGCGAGTTTGGGATTGGGTTGTAGTCACGTCTTCCAAACTGCGGGGGAATGGCTGACGAGGATACGGGAGCGTCGGGCCAATTCAGAGATCGCCCGTGAATCTGTCGGTCCTTGATCCATGTAGAGAACATCTCATCAGCCCTCGCCACAACGACCGCTGCATCCCCTTCGTGGTGACGGGCGCGCAGCGGCCGTCACCGACCGAAATCGGTGATGCTCGTGGCGCTCCTGGCGCGTATGGCGCGTATGGCGCGTATGGCGCATAACTTTGACGTTCGATCGAAATTCATGTCCCAAAACGACATGCTCGATGGCCATCTCCCTGTAGAAGATCGATTCGCGATCATGTGGGAGGGGCATCATGGGCACGAAGGACACCGTCGCATTTCGTCAGATCGGACTGACGACCGAGCGCACTGACACTGGCTCGGACGGACCACCAGAAGCCGTCCAGGAGCCACGTAGACGCCTCGCGGTGAGCGTCACCGAGGCCGCCGCCATGCTTGGCATCTCGCGTGGCCTCGCCTACGAGCTCGTCCACCGCGGCGAGCTCCCGGTCATCCAGCTGGGACGTCGCCTCGTGGTCCCGATCGTCGCATTGGAGCGACTCGTGGCCGCTGCAAGTCCACTCACGTCCGGAGAGCTCGACACGGAGGTGCTCTGATGTCAATCACCAGCAAACGCGCACGTGCGATCGTGAACGAGCTCAACCAGGCCGGCGGGTGCACGCACCCGATCCGGCTCCAGGGCGAGACGCTGAACTACGCGACCGGTGAGCTGCGCTTCGGCACCCTCAAGGTCCCCTGCAAGGACCGGCGCGAGGCCGTCTGCCCGTCGTGCTCGCGCCTCTACGGCACCGACGCCTGGATCCTCGTCGCGACCGGCCTGAACGGTGGCAAGGGCGTCCCTGAGGAGGTCGCCACGCACCCGAGGGTGTTCGCCACGGTCACCGCACCCTCGTTCGGCGCGGTGGACACGAAGGGCACCTCGTCGGGACGGTGCCACGCACGACACGTGCGCGAGCGCTGCGGGCACGGCGAGCCCGCCTGGTGCGGCGTTTTCCACGACAAAGACCACGAGCTACTCGGTGCTCCTCTGTGCGAGTTGTGCTTCGACGCTCAAGGGGCCGTCCTCTGGAACGCGCACGCGTCCATCCTCTGGGACCGCACCATGGTGCGGCTCCGTCGACAGCTGGCGGCCTCCCAAGGCATCACCACGACCGAGCTTGGTCGCGTCGCCCAGGTGCACTACCTGAAGGTGGCTGAGCTCCAACGCAGAGGCCTCGTGCACTTCCACGCGCTCCTGCGAGCTGACGGGGCCGAGGGGGCCGAGAGCGAGCCACCGGCATGGCTCAGCGCCGAGCTCCTGGCCGTGACGTTTCGATCCGTCGTGCGGACCACGCAGGTCGGCGGGATCGACGGCGTCCCACGTCGCTGGGGTTCCCAGGTCGACGTCGCGGACCTCGCAGAGCTGGAGGGCGGTGACCGTCGCATCGCCGGCTACCTCGCCAAGTACGTGACGAAGACGACCGATGGCTCGATCGCGTTCGCACGGCCGTTCGCGCACCGACTTCAGATCGAGCGGCTCGAGACGTCGCCGCACCTGCGACGCCTGGCGCTCTGTGCTTGGCGGCTCGGTGCCAGAAAGGACCTCCGTGCCCTTCGACTCTGCGCGCACGCCCACACCCTCGGCTACCGCGGCCAGCTCATGACCAAGTCCCGTGGCTACTCGACGACCTTCGCGAGCCTTCGGGGCGCCCGGATCGACTTCCGGGCCGCACAGAGCCGAGAGGACCCGATCGAGGGGACGTTCGGTTATGCGGGCCGCGGGTACGACGACCCTGACACCGCTCGACTGGCAGAGCTGTTCTGCGAGATGGAGCGGGACGCACGTCGAGAGGCGCGGCGTGCAAGCAGGGCTGATCTGTAGCGCCGATGCTTGCTCGAGTTGGCTGCCCCAGCTCGGCACTTGCGGGGTGCGCTCAGTCTCAGATTGACCGAACTGAGGGCAGGACTTCCTTCTCGGTAACATCGGTCCCCACGAGGGAGGTCTCATGAGGATCAACGCCTTGGGCGTCGCCTTCGCCTCAGCCCTCCTGTTAGCGATCCTCACTTCGCCTGCTGCTGCCGAGGCGACTCAACCACACCGCACGACTCATTCCACCATGACGGTGCGGCAAGAGTTCTCGGCGCTCGGGACAACTGGGCTTGCGGATCTGAGCTGCACTCCCAAGGTTGGGTGCGTCGCGCTCGGCCTGTCGTGGCCGAGCGATGTTCTCTACCGCTCTAATCCCGGGGCGACGAAATGGACCGCAATGGCTGGGCCTTCGTCGCGCCCCGTCGGTCTCCAAAATGGAACACAGCAACACGTTGCGGCGAGCTGCGCGTCGCCATCCTTCTGCATGGTCGAGCTTTCGGGCGAGGGCGGTGGGTTCGTCGCGACCGGGAACGGCGGTAAGACCTGGAAGTCCGCGAATGGCTTCGCGAAGGGGAATCTGATCGACGTCTCTCACTTGAGCTGCCCACGCGTCGGGGTCTGCGTGGGAGATGACCACGGCGAACTGATCTCAACCAACGACGCAGGCGTGCACTGGAGGCTGCATCCAGCGGGCGCCGGCACGGTGATCGGCCTTTCGTGCCCTGGCACGACGACCTGCTTCGTGCTGCAGCGGGCACTCACGCTCGGCGGACCCGAGGTTCTCGTGTCCAGGACCTCCAACCTTGGTGCCACGATGAAGCAGCTCGCGCGATTCTCGGACGGGACAATTCCGGCGGCGTCGGCGGCGAATATCTACTGTGCGAGTGCAATGTCGTGCGGGGTCTATGTCGCGGCCGCCCTCGGCGGCGTTCGGGAGCTGCACACGACCTCCAATGGCGGCACGTCGTGGAAGACACGGGCACTCCCCAGGTCCGGCCCTGTCGTGTCGATTGCCTGTGGCGGAGCGGGATCTTGCACCTTGCTCGCCCTGACGACAGATCGAGTTGACCTCGATTCCCTGACGACCTCCGATGGCGGCACGACATGGTCGACCGCAGTCATGGCGCCGTACACAGGCCCGGACTCGTTCGAGGGCCTGAACGAGATGCTCGCCTGTACCTCGGCGTCCAGGTGCTTGGGTATCGATCCCTTGGACGCAGGTGGTCAGGACCTCCTCTACCGGCTGGACACAACGCACTCGACTTGGACGAACACCCACTTGGCCGAAGGCGCGGCCACACAGGTCGCCGTCGCGTGCGCCCCGAGCGGCCCGTGCATCGCGAAGCTTGCCGGACGGCAGGCGACGTCGACGAACGGGGGCAAGACCTGGACGTATCGACTTGAGCCCGCTCTTGATGGCGTCGAGGGACTCAGCTGCCCCTTCGGTTCCACGTGCTTTGCTTCGGGGAGCACGCCGGGGGCAAGCCCACCAGCGGCGATGCTCGACGAAAGCAGCGACGCGGGCAGCACCTGGACACCGGTGACGCTTCCCGCAGGCCTGAGCGCGGTCGGGAAGGTCGCGTGTGCGACGTCGACCACCTGCATGACGATCGCAACCGGGTACCTCGGCCAAGGAGCTCAGGTCCTGCGCACCACCGACGGCGGGGTCACCTGGACCCTCGTGACCGTCACGGCGCAAGGCACCAGCGACGCGCTGAGCGCCCTAGCCTGTCCCTCCGCGACGCAGTGCCTCGCCGTTGGGTCCGTACCGGAACAATGCGTGCAGCGCTGCTACCACGGGCCGTTCGCAGCGAGGTCGACTGATGCTGGTGCCACGTGGCAGATCGTGACGCCGAACGAAGCCGGCTACGCCGAAGCCGGCTTGAGCGGCCTCGCGTGCCTGCCGAGTCTTGCCTGCGTCACGTCAGGTGAGCTCTTCACGGATTTTGGCGACACGAACTACGCCTACGTCACATCCGACGGGGGTGAGACGTGGTCAAAGGGCTTCTCGATGCCGGGCTCGTGGGGCGCAGTCGTCTCTGCATGCGCATCCTCGGTGTGCTGGGGGATCGGCTCAGACTTTGAAGGTGGCTTCGGCTGGCCGGCACCAAGGCCCCCCTATGCGCTGCTCGAGAGGGGCACCGAGGGAGGGACAAACTGGGCGGTCGCGGCGAACGCCCCAGGCAATGTGCTGTCCATCCGCGACCTGGCAGTGTCGCAGAGCGGCACCATCATCCTCGTCGGCACAAACATCGATCACGGCCCCGTCCTGTGCGTCGCAGCCAATTGATGCAGCCGCCCACGGGATCCGAAGGGCTGCAGCCTCCCCAGATCCAGAATCCGGTCCTAGGAGTGCCTCCTCCTGCCGGTTGAGGACGGGCCATCCGACGCCTTGGCGGCACGGGCACTTGAATGCGAGCCGTTCCTGTTCCCGTGGTGCCGCTGTGCAACTGGATGCGATTAGGGATCGAGGAGGGCAGCCAGCGTCGCTCCCAGGGCCTCATCGTTGCCCGCCACCGCGTGCGCGTACACGCGGAGCGTCATCGCAGGATTGGCGTGACCAAGGCGGCCCGCCACACTCCGGACGTCGTGGCCCGCTGCGATCGACTCGGTCGCCGCCCAGTGGCGCAGGTCGTGGAGTCGCCAACGGCGATTGACGCCCGCTGCGTCGCGGGCGCGCCGCCACCACGCAGAGAGCCGCTCGGGACCAAGCGGCTGCTCGGCGAGACTCAGGATCCACGGTCCCTCGACGGGCCTCGCGTCGCGAAGACCCTCCAGCAGCTGGCGCGTGGCGGCGTCGAGGTGCACCACCCTGCGATTCGCCGTCTTGGTGGGATCGTCGCGCAGCTCGGGGTGACCGTGTCGCGCGCCGCGCACGATCGCGATGCTCGAGTCGATGGTCAACCGATCGCCGTCGAGCTCGTCCCAGCGCAGCGCAGCGAGCTCGCCGCGTCGCGCGCCCGTCACCGCCGCCAGTCGCAGACCGATCGCCACGCGCTCCTCGAGCAGACCCTGGTCACACAGTCCCCGTGCGGCCTCGAGCACCGCGCGCACTTCAGCCGCGCTGAGCGCGCCGCGCGGCACGCGCTTGCGCCGCCCGAGGGGCACCGCGGCCGCCGGGTTCGCAGGCAGCCAGCCCCACCGCACCGCGAGTGCGAGGGCGGCTCGGACCACGAGGTGGCGGTTGCGCATCGATGCCTCCCCCAGCCCCCTGGTGGGCCATCCGGACGTGCCAGCGGTCGATCTCGACGGTCGTCACTCGCGAGACCGGGAGCGTCGCGATCTGGTCGGCCTGGACCAGACGGGCGCGGCTGCGCTGGTTCTGGGCGCTCGACGGCGCCCAGTAGGGCTCGTTGGCCTCGACCCACAGGTCGAGGAGCTCACCGAGCGTCGTCGCCGCCCCCTCGGGCGAGGTCGGCCGCACCGCGAGCTCCGAGGCGAGCTTCCGCGCGTCCTTGATCGTGCCCCGCACGATCCGGCTCACCTGCTTGGGGCGGCCCTTGGCGTCGCGCCCCACGTACTCGCGGACCTCGAAGACACCGGGGCGCTTCTCGCGGATCGTGGCCATCACGCCACAACGGTCGGGGCGCGAGTAGGGACAGAGTAGGGATGAAGAGGGGATTTGGAGCAGTTTTCGCGCCCTCTATTTCGCGCGGAAACCTCACCCCAACAGGCGTTTTGCGATGACAACCCGCTGAATTTGGTTGGTCCCCTCGTAGATCTGGGTGATCTTGGCGTCGCGGAAATAGCGCTCAACGGGGAAGTCCTTCGTGTAGCCGTAGCCGCCCAGGAGCTGGACCGCATCGACGGCGACGCTCATCGCGGTGTCCGAGGCGAATGACTTGGCCGCTGCCCCGAAGTACGACAGGTTGCCCTCTGGGTCTCCTGAGTCGATGATCGATGACGCGCGATAGACGAGCGCACGTGACGCCTCGGTGCGGATCGCCATGTCCGCGAGCATGAATCGAAGCCCCTGGAAGTTGGCGATGGGCTCGCCGAATGCCTTGCGTTGCTTCATGTAGCCGCCGGCGTAGTCGACGCACGCCTGTGCGATCCCCACGGCCTGCGCGCCGATGCCCGGACGTGAGCGGTCGAGCGTGTGCATGGCGATGCGGAACCCCTCGCCCTCCTTGCCGATGAGGTGCGTGGCGGGAACCCGGACCTCGTCGAGCACGATCTCGCCCGTGGGGCTCCCGCGCAGCCCGAGCTTGTCCTCGAGCTTGGCGACCTTGACCCCCCAGTCCTTCTCGACGAGGAAGCACGAGACGCCCCGCGAGCCCGCTTCAGAGTCGGTCTTGGCGAACACGGTGTAGGTGTCCGAGATGCCGGCGTTCGTGATCCAGTACTTGGTGCCGGTGATGACGTAGTCGTCGCCGTCGCGGACGGCGCGCGCGCGCATCGACGCCACGTCGCTGCCCGCGTCCGCCTCGCTCAGGCAGTAGCTCCCCTGGATCTCACCCGAGGCGATCTTGGGGAGGTACTCGCGCTTCAGGTCCTCAGATCCGAAGTTCATCACCGGGAGCATCCCGAGCTTGGAGATGAGCATCGTGACCGACGTCGAGGCGCAGCCCCGGGCGAGCTCTTCGGCCATGATCGCCTGGGTCACGCAGTCCGCCCCGGCCCCGCCGTACTCGGTGGGCACACCAAGCGCAGGCAGCTCGAGCTCACGGCACGCCTCGAAGCTCTTCCACGGGAAGGATGAGGTCCGGTCGGCCTCCGCGGCATTGGGCGCGATCCGGTCGTCGACGAAGGTCCGCATCGTGTCGCGGAACAGGCGCTGCTCGTCGGTGAGCTCAAAGGTGGGCACAGGGTCTCCTTATCCCGCGGCGACGAGGCGTTCGCGCCAGCGTTCGAGGTCGGTCATGTCGGGTTCGGCACTTCGGAGCACGTCGTCGCGCACTGAGTCGACGAGCGCGCGCTGGGCGTCGTAGCTGTGGCACACACCCTTGAAGAGCGGGCGTCGGTGCGAGACCAGGTCCGCAGGCGCGTCGTCCAGGTAGCCGAACAATCGGGCTGCGGCCTCCACGTCATAAGAGCTGGGCGCCCTGCCCGCCAGTGCGGCGCGGCGTGAGCCGAGGAGCGCGGTCCCGAGCGCGACGTCGTGGCGATCCTCGCCCGCAGCAAGATGGAGGCGGGGTGCGAGCCGGCTCGCGAGCGAGAGCGCGTAGCCCTGGTCCGGGCCGGTCGTCCCGACGCCCTTGCCGCTCGGAACCCGTGGCGAACGGAGCTCGCCGGGCCGGTTCGCTCGAACCTTTGTCGGGATCGGTGCTGGAATCGACGGGCGGACGCGGTCGGCGTCAGAGACTGGAACGAACGTCGGTTGCGCCACGCAGTCATGGTAGGGCAGTGGTCGATGCCGCGATCTCCGCGTGCTCGAGGTCAGTCCGCGGGCGAGAGGTCGAGGACCTGCGTCGCGGTTCGGCGACCCGGCGAGGACGCTCGCAGCTTGAGGGCAATGGCTCCGCTCACGAGCGCGGCATAGGCGCACCACAGTGACGTGAAGCCGTCGGCGGACAGCCTCGCGAGCACGACCACCGCGATGAGGTTCAAGACCCCGAACCACGCGATGTCGCGTGAGCCCGAGACGAGCAGCGCGCCGCACGTGGCCCCGATGTACAGCCCGATTATGACGATGCCGTGCTGCAGGCCGATCGAGTAGGCCAAGTGGTAGGCGCCCAGCCGGACAGATGGATGCCCAACGAGCATTGCTTCAAGGAGGACCGCGGCGACGGCGACACCGACCACTGCGAATGGCACGACTTGCCATCGTCGTCGGGCGGTCGTCTCGAGACGGAGCACGAGGAGCGGTACCAGGACGGGCAGCACGACGAGCGCAATGAGGAGGTAGATCCACATCGCGACGGTGCCAACGCCTCGCGGCACCACCGCCTGGAGGCCGAACCAGACGAAGCTCTCGTCGACCTGGTGGGCACCAAGCAAGAGGGGCAGGGTCGCTGCCACGAGATACTCGGAGCGACCGCGGAGGTGGCGACACGCGTCGACGCCGATCGCCATGACGACGACGCCGCCGACGAGGTCACCTTGCGGGGAGAAGCACATGTGGTTCCTTCGGCGCCTGGGAGCGGGAAGCCTACGTGGCGTGGATCCACGAGGCAGTCATCGCAGGGTCCGTCGCCGCAAGCACACGCCTCAGGCGTACGCGAGCCAGTGGCCGAACTGCGGCACCTCGCCTCGGACGACCTTGAAGAACGTCCGCTGGAGCTCCGTCGTGATCGGCCCTGGCGTCACGATGCCGATCGAGCGGTCGTCGACCGCGCGCACAGGCGTCACCTCCGCGGCGGTCCCCGTCAGGAACATCTCGTCGGCGAGGTACAGGTCTGTTCGCAGCAGCGGCTCGAAGCGGACCTCATAGCCGAGGTCGCGTGCGATCTCGATCACTGAGTTCTGCGTGATCCCAGGGAGCGCGCCGGCGACCGAGGGAAGCGGCGTGATCACGTGGCCGCCCTTCACGATGAAGACGTTCTCGCCGGAAGCCTCCGACACCATGCCGTCTGGGCCGAGCATGATGGCCTCGTCGTAGCCGCCGTTGATGGCCTCAAGTTTGGCAAGCGCGGAGTTCACGTAGCCGCCGGTGGACTTGGCGACGGTCGGCACCGCGTTCGGATCGTGGCGCCGCCAGGTCGAGACCTTGAGCGTCACCCCGCTCGCGAGTCCCTCGTCGCCGAGGTACGCGCCCCACGGCCATGCCGCGATCGCGACGTTGACGGGAGCGGGTGCGGGGTTCACGCCCATCTCGCCATAGCCGAGGTACACGAGCGGGCGCAGGTAGATCCCATCGGAGGCGTCGTTCGCGCGCACGACCTCCATCGCGGCGTCCACCAACTCGTCGAGGTCGTAGGGCAGCGGGATGAGCAGGACCTTGCAGCTGTTGACGAGGCGCTGCATGTGGTCGCGGAGCCGGAAGACCGCGGGACCCTTCGGCGTCGCGTAGCAACGGATGCCCTCAAACGCCCCCGTTCCGTAGTGGAGGCTGTGGGTGAGGACGTGGACGGTCGCTTTGTCCCAGTCGACGAGCTTGCCGTCCATCCATACCATTGACGTGGGCTTCACTGGCATCGAAGTCCTCCATGGGGCTCGGTCTGCGACATCGACGGTACCGCGTCGATGTCGCATTCGGGCGGCCAACCCGTGTGACTCGCCTCGTGTTTTCCACAGGTCGCTCCGGCGCTGGCAAATCCACGTGCTGCGGGGTCGGGCAGAGCCAGTTCCGCGGCGCTTGATGCACGGTGACCGCTGGTGGCAGCGGCGCCGATCCGGGTGAGCGACAGTCAGCGACTGGCTCAAGTGCAGCGAGGTCGGACTTCACCCTTCCTGCAACTGCGGAGCGCGAGCGCGATCCGGATCGCCCATGAGCTCGCCGAGGCGATCGGGAACGACCTGCCAGGAGCCGTCGAACTTGTCGACGAGACATCGCACTGCACGTCTGTGCCCACCTCGAACAGGTGATCGCCGTGACAGTCGAGCTCTTCTTGGTCATTGCAGTTGACGACGAAGGAGACCGCCGACGCGAGCTCTTAGGTCGGACTGCCGAAGAGAGCCACGAACGGGGTGCCGTTGAACTCTTAGGCCTCGACCATCGTCGTGGCCTGCTGGTCCTCTGAGACGTTGCTCGCTCCGAACCCCGTTGAGGTGGGGGTGCTTCCTGCGTAGAAGTCGGCGTCCACGAAGGCCGTGCCTTCGAAACCGCAGACAAAGGGTGACCGGTGCCAAGTCTGAGTCGAGTCGCGGGGTTCGAGCTGCGAGCCTGTTCAATGGCGCGGCCTGGCAGCTGGGCGGCGGGCTCAGCATCCTCGGGCGGTTGCAACGACCACGCGCGGTAGCCTGCCCATCCGGACTGTTTCCGAGAGATGTCTTCCATGAGTGAAAACCTGAACACCCTCACCAAAGAGACCCATGATCGCCTCGTCGCCGAGCTCGAGGATCTCACCACCCGCGGACGCATCGAGATCGCGTCGGCGATCGAGGCGGCCCGCGCGCTCGGGGACCTCTCCGAGAACGGCGACTACCACGCCGCGAAGGACGCCCAGGGCAAGATGGAGGCTCGGATCCGCCAGCTCCAGGCGCTGCTCAAGACCGCCCAGGTCGTCGACGTCACCCAGGGAAGTGACGGGACCGTCCGCCACGGCGTCGTCGTCGCGTTGCGCTACGAAGGCGACGACGAAGACGACGTCCAGCGGTACTTCGTGGGCTCAATCGAGGAGCGAGGCGACCTGCCGGTCGCGTCCCCCAGCTCGCCACTCGGCCAGGCCCTCCTCGGCCGATCTGCCGGCGAGGTCATCGAGTACGCCTCACCCGGCGGCAGGCTCCGGGTGACACTGGTCGCAGTCGAGGGCTGAGCTCGGAGTCAGCTCGCGTCAGGCGCTACGGCGAACGCGACGTCGAGTTCCTGCGATCGCGCCCGCGCGCCGTGATGGCAAAGGTGCGCGACGCGACCTAGTGTCAGAGGATGTTCCGTCGACTCATTCGGCTCGCAATGCTCGCCGCGATCGCGAGCGCGGTGCGAGCCGCCGTGCAGGCGACTCGCACCAATCTGAAGGCGCCGGGCGCCGATCCGGGCGGCGCCGATGCCTGGCCACGGGTGCCGCGCAACCCCAGCTAGCGGCTCACAGCTCCACGCGGTAGAGCTCGTGGATCCCCTCGCCCTCCCGTAACCGGGCGAGGACATTGTCGTCAGGTGCTCGGTCACAGGACAGCACCATGAGCGCCGTCCCGGTCGCAGGGCTTGGACCCACCGCCATGGAGCAGATCGACACATCGGCGCGACCGAGCTCGGTGCCGACGAGCCCGATCATGCCGGGACGGTCGTCGTTTCGCACGACAAGCATGTTCGCCGCAGGTGGGATGTCGACGGTGTGGCCGTCGACGGTGACGATCCGTGCCTCGGTGCGGGCCCCGATGGTCGCGAGCGTGCCAGAGACTGAGTGCGACTGCGAGCGAACCGTGATGACGCTCACGAACTCGGGGCTCACGATCGAAGACGTCTCGGCCCACGCGATTCCCTGGGACTCGGCCAGCTGAGGCGCATTCACGTAGGACACTGACTGGTCGGCGTGCACGGAGCACACGCCCTTCAGCACGCACAGGGTCAGGATCGAGGTGCCCGCACCCGCGAGCTCGCCCTGGAAGTGCACCTCAAGCTCCCGCAGGCCGCCGTCGTGGAGGCAGCTGAAGAACCTGCCGAGCTGCTCGGCAAGGCCCATGAAGGGCCGCGCCACGTCGGAGACCTCCTCGGCCGCGACGTTGACGGCGAAGGGCACGAAGGCGCCCTCCAGGGCCAGCTGTACCTGCTCGGCGATGGTCACGCCCGCCTTTTCCTGCGCCTCTTTCGTGCTCGCGCCAAGGTGCGGGGCAACGACCACGGTGTCGAGCTCGAACAGCGGCGACTCGGTGCACGGCTCCGTCGCGAACACGTCGAGACCCGCCCCTTGGATGTGCCCCGAGGCAATCGCGTCGACGAGATCCGCCTCGACGATGATGCCGCCCCTCGCCGTGTTGATGATCCGCTGGCCCTCTTTGGCGTGCGAGAGGAGCTTGGCATCGATGAGCCCCAGCGTCGAGGCGTTCTTCGGGAGGTGCACCGAGACGAAGTCGCTCAGCTCCATGAGCTCTTCGAGGCCGAGCAGCTCGACACCCATGTGCTTGGCTCGCTCCTCGGAGACGAAGGGGTCGTAGGCGACGAGGCGCATGCCGAAGGCGAGCGCGCGCTGCGCGACGAGCGCGCCGACGCGCCCAAGCCCGATGACACCGAGCGTCTTGCCGGAGAGCTCAACGCCCTCGAATCGGGAGCGCTCCCACTTGCCCGACTTGAGCGATGCATGGGCCTGGGGCAGATTTCGGGCCTGGGCGAGGAGCAGCGCCATCGCCTGTTCGGCGGCGGACAGCACATTCGACTGCGGCGCGTTCACAACCATGATGCCCCGAGCGGTCGCGGCCCCCACGTCGACGTTGTCGAGCCCGATGCCTGCGCGCCCCACGACGACGAGGTCGGTGCCGGCCTCGAGGACCTCCTTCGTGACCTGCGTCGCCGAGCGGATGATCAACGCGGCCGCGCCCCTCACCGCACCGAGCAGCTGCTCGGGCGTGAGGCCGGTCTGGATGTCGACTTCGTGACCGGCGGCGCGCAGCGCCTCGACGCCCGACGGGGCGATTTGCTCAGTCACCAGCACGCGGGGCACGGCACTCCTTCTGACGGGGACCCCAAGGCTATGGCGCAGGGCCGTGGGTCAGCCCGCGGCGAACTGGGCGATGCGCTGGACGCCCTCGACCAAGTCGTCGTCAGAGATTGCGCTCGACAGCCGAAGGTGGCCCGGGGCGGCGAACGCCTCGCCGGGCACGGTCGCCACGTGGACGGTCGCGAGCAGTTGCTGGGCGAGCTCGGCTGACGTCGTGGGCCGGCCACCAGCCAGCTCTCGACCCAGCAGGCCCGAGACATCGGGGAAGCAGTAGAAGGCTCCGTCGGGCACGACGCAGGACACGCCGTCGATCGCGTTCAGCATCGACGTCATCGCCGTCCGCCGACGGTCGAAGGCCGCGCGCATCTCAGCGACGGCGCTCAGGTCGCCCTCGAGGGCGGCCAGCGCCGCGCGCTGGGAGATGTTGGAGATGTTGGAGGTGACCTGGGACTGGAACGTCGTCGCCGCGTCGACCACGTCGCTCGGACCCACGAGCCAGCCGATCCGCCACCCGGTCATCGCGTAGGTCTTGGCGACCCCGTTCACAATGATCGCGCGGTCCGCGAGCTCGGGCACCACGACGGGCATCGATGTCTGGACGACGTCGCCGAACACGAGGTGCTCGTAGATCTCGTCGCACAGCACCCACAGGTCGTGTGCCGCGGCCCACTCCCCGATCTCGCGCACCAGGGCGGCGGGATAGACAGCGCCCGTCGGGTTGCACGGCGAGTTGAAGATGAGGACCTTGGTCCGCTCCGTGCGAGCGGCCTCGAGATCGGCCACCGTGGCGAGGAAGCCCGTCGCAGGTGACGTCGAGACCGCCACGGGCTTGCCGCCAACCAGGCGCGCTACCTCGGGGTAGGTCGTCCAGTAGGGCGACGGGATGAGCACCTCGTCGCCAGGGTCGAGCAGGGCCGTAAGGGCCGTGAACACGGCATGCTTGGCCCCGTTGGTGACCAGCACCTGGTCGGGCGACGCGCTGAACCCGCTGTCGCGCGAGGTCTTGGCGCTGATCGCCGCCCGCAGCGCGGGCAGCCCCGCGGTCGGGGTGTAGTGGTGCATGGCCGGGTCCCTGCACGCCACTATCGCGGCTTCGACGATCGCGTCGGGCGTCGGAAAGTCTGGCTCGCCCGCACCGAAGTTGATGACCGGCACGCCTGCTGCTCGAAGCGCCTTGGCCGACGCGTCGACGGCGAGCGTCGCGGATGGCTCGAGGGACGCGAGCGTCGTGGCGACGCGGTGCGTGGCGGTCGAAGATCGCGCCATGACTGGCATGATGCCATACGTGTCCGACGCCAACGACCTCACGATCCCCTCGCACTTGGTCCCTTCTGATGGCCGCTTCGGCTCAGGTCCCTCGAAAGTGCGCCCTGAGCAGGTTGCCGCCCTGGCGGCGGACGCGCCGACCTACCTCGGTACCTCGCACCGTCAGGCGCCGGTTCGCGGCGTCGTCGGCGAGATCAAAGAGGCGATGGCGTCGCTCTTCAGCCTCCCCGACGGCTACGAGGTCCTGCTAGGCAACGGAGGGACGACGACGTTCTGGGACGCCGCGACGTTCGGGCTGATCGACACCCGCAGCGAGCACCTGAGCTTCGGTGAGTTCTCGTCGAAGTTCGCCGCCGCGACCCGGGCGGCCCCGCACCTCGAGGACCCCGTCGTGATCGTGTCGGAGCCAGGAACCCACCCCGACGTGGTCGTCGACGGGTCCGTCGACGCCTACGCACTCACCCACAACGAGACCTCGACGGGGGTCATGGCCCCGATCGCCCGACCTGCGGGAGCCGGCGGCATCGTCCTTGTGGACGCGACGAGCGCGGCGGGCGGGCTCCACGTCGACGCCTCCCAGTTTGACTGCTACTACTTCGCGCCGCAGAAGTCCTTCGCGAGCGACGCGGGACTCTGGCTGGCCCTGTGCTCGCCGGCTGCGCTCGAGCGGATCGAGCGGCTCACTGCGGCGCGCTGGGTGCCGCCCTCGCTTGACTTGAAGATCGCGCTCGACAACTCCAGGCTCAACCAGACCTACAACACCCCCTCGCTCGCGACGCTGCACCTGCTGCGCTCCCAGGTCCGATGGATGCTGGAAAATGGCGGGCTTGAGTTCACGACGGGGCGCTGCGACCGGTCCGCGGACGTGCTGTACGGGTGGGCCGAGGAGAGCGACTTCGCTCGGCCTTTCGTGGAGAAGCCGTCGATGCGCAGCCACGTGGTGGGCACGATCGACTTCGACGACTCGATCGACGCGCTCAAGATCGCCGGCATCCTGCGGGCCAACGGGATCGTCGACACCGAGCCGTACCGCAAGCTCGGCCGCAACCAGCTGCGCATCGCCCTCTTCCCGGCGATCGACGCCGAGGACGTGGCCGCCCTGTGCGCGTGCATCGACTGGATCGTGGCCGCCCTGTAGTCGGCCTCGCAGCGCCCGCGGCTCAGCCGCGGTGCCGCGAGAGGAATGCGTCGACGGACAGGACGCAGAGCTGGTGGTCCTCCCACGGGAGTGTGCACGTGATGAGCCATGCCGTCGGCGCGCGCACGCCGCGTCGAGGTCGCCACACCATCGCGCCGTAGGCGGCGTCGGTGCCCCCCGACGGGCGCCCCGCGCCCGACACCCCCGGCGGGTCGATAAACCGCGTCTGTGAACGCGACACTCTCGAGACCAGCTCCTCGTGCGCGTCGGCGTGCTGGCAGGTGACCCCATAGGTCGCGACGTAGTGCCGGCGGGCGGCGGCGAAGAGGCTGCACGCGGCCTCGAGGCTGCACCCGGAGCACCCGCCGGTCTGGGAAGCGACGATGCCGCGGCGGACGTAGTCGATGTCCCCCCACGCGGGTCGTGGCTCACCGGGGGGGTACACGATGAGCGTGCTGAGCCCTGCGACGCCGTCGAGCGCGGTGCACTGCCATGCAGACGGGGCGACCACGTCGAGGGTCCCCAGCGCGTCGGTGAACGTCGACACCGTCGACTCCAGGACTCGCGAGACGCGGGCGCGCACGTAGCTCGGCAGCTCGACGTCGCGCGACGCGGCCGCGCCGGGGTGCGTCGAGCACAGCCTCACGGGCAGGTTGGCGGAGATGAAAGGACCGTGGATCGCCCAGCTGCTCGGCCGGTGCGCCGCACTCGAGGAGGGCTCGTCCAAGAGCACCCCGACGCTGGCGGCGGTCGCGACGGAGAGTGCGACGACGAGGCTCGTCGCCCATCGCCTCGAGAGCTGGGGGCGCGCGCGGGTCACGGTGCTAGCGGCGCCTTGCGAGCCCGGCGATGACGGCCTTGCCGTCAGCCTGGCCCTTGGTCTGCTTCATGACCTGGCCCACGAAGAACTGTGCGAGCTTGTCGTCGCCCTGTTGGTACCTCGTCCACTCGTCGGGGAAGGCGACGATGAGCTCGTCGATCGTCGCGTCGAGCGAGCCAGCGTCGAGCTGCTCGAAGCCGCGGCGCGCGGCCAGCTCGCGGGGATCCCCGCCGTGCTCGGCGAGGTCGGCCAACACTGCCTTCGCCTGGGTCGCTGAGAGCTCGCCTGCCTGCTCCATCTCGAGGACCGTGACGACGCCCGCCACGTCGAGCCGCTCGGCACCCTCGATCGCGGTGCCCTCGATCGCGGCGACCTCGTTCGCCACGCGCGCCAGCGCGAGCGTCGCCTCGACGCCTGCGGACACAGCGGAGGTGACCATCGTGTCGAGTCCGAGCTCCACGACCGACAGCACCTGGTCGCGCTGTGACGCCGTCGGATCGCCGAGCAGCCCAAGAAGGGTTGCGCGGCGCGCGGCGGGCAGCGCGGGGAGCCCCGCAGTGACGCGATCGCGCCAGGCGTCGTCGGGCGCGAGCGGCAGGAGGTCGGGCTCGGGGAAGTAGCGGTAGTCGTAGGCCTCTTCCTTGGAACGCATCGTGACGGTCTTGCCCGCGCCCTCGTCCCAGTGCCGGGTCTCTTGGACCACGCGGCCGCCCGAGGCAACCAGCTCGGACTGGCGCTCGGCCTCATGATCGACGGCGCGCTGGAGGCTGCGCAGCGAGTTGAGGTTCTTGATCTCACAGCGCGTGCCGAGCGTCGCGTCACCGAGCTCGCGCACCGACACGTTGGCGTCGACGCGCATCGAGCCCTCCTCCATCCGCCCGTCCGACGCGCCCGTCGCGACCAGGATCGATCGGAGCTCCGCCGCGTACGCTCGTGCCTGCGCGGCGCTCGTGATGTCGGGGTCAGAGACGATCTCGACGAGCGGGACGCCGGCTCGGTTGTAGTCGACCAGCGATCGCTCGGCGCCGTGGATGCGCCCCGACGCACCGACGTGCGTGGTCTTGCCGGTGTCTTCTTCCAGGTGCGCGCGCTCGATTCCCACTCTCGAGCCGTCGGGCAGCTCGAGCGCTCCGCCGACGTTGATCGGCTCGTCGTACTGGCTGATCTGGTAGTCCTTCGGCATGTCGGGATAGAAGTAGTTCTTGCGGTGAAACGACGACGGTCGGATTGCGCAGCCGAGCGCGGCACCAATCGCCATGGCGAGCTCGACGGCGCCGCGGTTGAGCACCGGCAGCGAGCCAGGGAGCCCGAGGCACACGGGACAAACGTTCGTGTTGGGCGCCTCGCCGAAGACGTTCGGGCAGCCGCAGAACAGCTTGGTCGCGGTCTTGAGCTCGGTGTGGACCTCGAGCCCGACGACCATCTCGTAGCCCTCGCGGATCGTCATGACGGCGCTGCGTCCTCGAGGACCTGGGCTGCCGCCACTACCAGCCGCTCGCTGCGCGCCGGCCCGAGGAGCTGGACGCCGACAGGCAGTCCGTCGGCCCCCGAGCCGAACGGCACGGTCATCGCGGGATCGCCCGAGAGGTTCGACGGGATCGTGAACACGTCCGACAGGTACATCGCCATCGGGTCCGTCGTCTTTGCGCCGAGCTCGAAGGCGGTCGTCGGTGCCGTGGCGCCCAAGAGGAGATCGGCGCGGCCGTAGGCCACGGCGAACGCGCGCGAGAGCAAGGTGCGGACCCGCTGGGCGCGCCCGTAGTAGGCGTCGTAGTACCCCGCGGACAAGGCGTAGGTCCCGAGCATGATCCGTCGCTTCACCTCGTCGCCGAAGCCCTTGGTCCTCGTCGCCACGTTCATCGTGGTGAGGTCGTCGGCGTCCACGCGCAGGCCGTATCGCACGCCGTCGTAGCGCGCGAGGTTGGAGCTCGCCTCTGCGGGCGCGATCAGGTAGTACGCCGACAGGCCGAGTCGCATCTCGGGGATCGACATCTCGATGACCGTCGCGCCGGCGTCGCGCAGCGTCACCGCCGACGCCGCGACCGCGGCCTCGACGTCGGGCGCCGAGCCGTCGACGAGCTCGCGGACGAGGCCGATGGTCTTGCCCTTGACGCCGTCGTGGAGTGCGTCGAGAAGCGAGGGCGCGGGCTCCCTGAGCGAGGTCGAGTCCCTCGGGTCGTGGCCCGCGATCACCTCGAGGCACACCGCCGCGTCCGCGACGGTCCTCGCGAGCGGCCCGATCTGGTCGAGCGAGCTCGCAAAGGCGATGAGCCCGTAGCGCGACACCATGCCGTAGGTGGGCTTGAATCCGACGACGCCGCAGAGTGCGGCGGGCTGGCGGATCGACCCGCCCGTGTCGCTCCCGAGCCCGATCGCCACCATGCCGGCGGCCACGGCCGCCGCGGACCCCCCTGAGGATCCGCCGGGCACGCGCGCGTGATTGCGAGGGTTGCGGGTCGGCCCGTACGCCGAGTTCTCCGTCGAGGACCCCATCGCGAACTCGTCGAGATTCGTCTTGCCGACCGGGATCGCGCCCGCGCCCACGAGGCGGTCGACCACCGTCGCTGTGTAGGGCGGCCGCCAGCCCTCGAGGATCCGGCTGGCAGCAGTCGTCGGCACGCCACGCGTGCACAGGTTGTCCTTGAGCGCGACGGGGACGCCCGCGAGCGGTCCGGGGTCCTCACCGTTGGCGACCGCGGCGTCCACGCGGCGCGCTGCGGCGAGGGCACCTTCGGCGTCGACGTGCAAGAACGCGTTGATCGCGCCGTCTCCCGCGGCGATGGCGGCCAGCGCGCCTTCGGCGAGCGAGGTGGCAGTGGTGTCGCCTCGGCGGACCGCGGCGGCAAGCTCGATCGCGCTCGTCACGGCGCGTCCCCGATGATCTGAGGCACGCAGAACCGCTCGTCTTCGACCGCGGGTGCCTGAGCCAGCACCTCGTCGCGGTCGAGGCCGTTGACGATGACGTCGTCTCGCAGGTAGGGGTCCGCGGCGAACGGGTGCGCCGTCGGCGGCGTCGCCTCGAGGTCGAACGCCTCGAGGTCGCGCGCGTGGTCAAGGACCGCCCGCAGCTGGTCCGTGTAGCGCTCGAGCTCCTCGTCGCTCAAGGCGAGCCTCGCGAGCCTCGCGACGTGCGCGACGTCGTCGCGCGAGAGCGAGGTCACTCCGAACCGAAGGAGGCGTCGAGGAACCGGCAGGTCTCCGACTCGACGAGCTCGGCGTCGAAGTCGAGCGTCGCGACGTGGTAGCTGCGCTCGAGCCAGACGTGCTCGACGGGGCCCGACGCCTTGGCGATGACGAGCTCGGAGTTGTCGGTCGACACCACATGGTCCTGGCGGCTCGTGAGCACGAGCGTCGGGCACGTAACGGACCCGAGGTTGCCCGCGACGTCCTCGAGCCCATCCATCAGGCTCGCTGCAGCCTCGATCGGCACCGCCGAGTAGCCGAGCTCGTCGCCCTCGGGCTTGGCGATGTCATTCGCCACGCCGTCGATCGTGACCACGCCGGCGGCGAGCAGGCCCTGCACCCCGTCGCGAAGCTCCTTGGCGATCGGCTGGACGAGCGGGTTGACGAGCACGAGCGCCACGAGCTCAGGACGCTGCTCGGCGAGCCATGCTGCCAGTCCCCCGCCCATCGAGAGTCCGACGGCAGCGACGCGGCGACACCGCGCCGCGAGCGCGTCGTAGGCGGCGGCGGCCGCGTCCGTCCAGTCCCCCCAGCGCATCGGCACGAGGTCCTCGACCACGGTGCCGTGGCCGGGCAGGAGGGGCAGCTCGACGGCGTAGCCACGGTTGGCGAGTGCGTCGGCGATGGGACGCATGGAGTAGGGGCAGCCCGTGAAGCCGTGGAGCACGAGCACGCCCAGGTCCCCGCCGATCGACGCGAAGGGCTCGCATCCCGACGTGACGGGCGTTGCCATGGCGGCTGAGCCTACCCGCGCCGTTATCCTTCGCCCGTGCCGCAGGGCGAGGACAGGGCGAGGTTCGAGTTCCTGAGCGACGAGTGGATTGAGGCCGTCGCCTCGCTGCGCGAGGAGCTCGGCACCGACGGGGTGGCCGCGGTCATCACGCTGCGAGCGAACCTCGTCGTGACCGAGGTCCCGTTTGCAAGCGAAGACCTCCACGCCCACGTCGACACGTCGCGTGGCGGGCTCGTGATCGATCGCGGCCACCTCGCGGCGCCGGACCTGTCGGTAACCGTGACCTGGGTGACGGCCAAGGCGCTCCTGGTCGAGGGCAATCCCCAGGCTGCGCTCAGCGCGTTCATGGAGGGCAAGGTTCGCATCGAGGGCGACGTCGGCAAGCTGATGGCGTTCCAGTCCGGCGTTGTCGACGCGAGCACCCAGCAGGTCGCGGCGCGCGTGCGCGCGCTGACTGCCTAGCTACTTCCCCCTGAAAAAGTCGAAGTAGATACACCTAATTCGTACCGCGATCGATGAAGATGGCCTCGAACCGTAGGACTAGTACGGAACGAGGCCACC
>Ga0208219_1000154_pt1 | contig 27784 bp, 25 predicted proteins | sample NGESurshal072012_7_FD_184469 | JGI IMG/M metagenome (GOLD analysis project Ga0208219, IMG submission 184469) | Arctic peat soil microbial communities from Barrow, Alaska - NGEE Surface sample 53-2 shallow-072012 (SPAdes) | ecosystem: Environmental > Terrestrial > Soil > Wetlands > Peat ... | reverse complement strand
GGGAGCGGCCGCCGCCGCTACGGCGGCTGGCCGGTCGGCGATGGCCGGCGGCGTGTCGAAGATCTCGTAGACCCGCTGCGCCGCGGTGGCCGCCTCCTGGCCGCCGGCGATGATGTAGCCCATGGCCTCGATCGGCCAGACCAGTAGCAGGGCCAGCGTGATGAAGGCGACCAGGCCGCCGGTGCTCAGCTCGTGCTGGCTCACGGCCAGCGCGCCGAACAGCAGGATCAGCCCGATCACCGCGTTAGGGACCAGGTCGAGGCTCGCCCAGAAGGAGCCCCGCAGCCCGGCCTTGGCCACCTGCGTGCGAAAGACGCGGTCGGCCTGGCCGAAGTGCCGGGCGGCCGCCTCATCACGGCGGCCGAGGGCCTTGAGCACGCGGATGCCGGTGGTCGCCTCCTCGACATAGGTGGCCAGGTCGCCCTGCTCGTCCTGGACCTGACGCGACAGCACCCGGTAGCGCTTCTCGAAGGCCACGCACAGCCCGGCGACGGGCAGGAAGACGCAGCCTGTCAGCAGCCCCAGCCACCAGTTCAGGTGAATCAGCAGCGTGACGACCACCAGGAAGGTCCAGATGTTGGTGATGAAGAACACCACGCCGAAGCCGAGGAACCGGCGGATCGAGGACAGGTCCGTCGTGGCGCGCGACAGTAGCTGACCGGACTGCCAGGAGTCGTGGAAACCGGGTTCCAGCAGCTGGAGGTGAGCGTAGAGGTCGTCGCGCATCGTCTTTTCCAGGCCGGCCACCGCGCCGGCCTGCACCCAGCGGCGGAAGAAGCTCAGGGCTGACTGGATGACGCCGAAGGCGATGGCGGCCACGCCGAGTTCCACGAGCAGGGCGCGATTGGCCTGGCGGATGGCGCCGTCGATGACCGACTTGGCGAGCAGCGCAACCGCGATCTCGGCCGAGACCGCCAGCAACGCTGCGATGATCATGAAAATGAGCTGGCCGTAGTAAGGCCGCAGGTACTCGCGGATACGCCACAGCGCCGCTGCAGGGGTCTGCGCGGCGGGAACTCGCTCCGTCAGGGCATGCGGCAGCGAGGTGGGTGCATCAGGGGGCATTGTTCGCAGGTTAACCGCGCCGTGCCCTGGATGTCACGCCAATTTCGCTGCGGGACGATAGCTGCGAAGCGGCCGTGAGCAGCGCTCAAGGCCTGGTGGAAGGGCCTGTCCGGCCGCTGCCCCCGGTCCGGCCGGGACCGATCCGGGCCGCCGCCGGGATCGATCCGGCTGTCCGCCGGGACCGATCCGGCCGGCCGGATCAAGTCCTCGGCGGGCATTCGCCCATATAGCGCACAGGGTGGCGGACGGCGGGCAACTCTGGCACTCTGGCCAGACGCGGGGGCGAGCCGGAGCCCGATCCGGCAGGGAGAGGTACCCATGGAATGCGCTAATTCCTGGGGCGGCCCGGGGGCGGCGCAGGGGCTGGATCCGGTACTGGGGGCCTACTACGAGGGCGTCACCGTGATCTGCCAGCTGGCCGCGAGGTTCAGCGCGAGCGAGTGGAACGCGCGGACCCCGTGCCCGGAATGGCGCGCTCGCGATCTCGCCGGGCACCTGCGGTGCATAGCCGATGACTATCACGAGTATCTCGACGACGCCCCGGCAAGCCGGTACGCGCGGCTGATGGCCAGCGGCCCGCAGCCGCAGGACCTCGCGCGGAAGATCGCCCGGCAGAACGCGGCTGAGCTGGCCGCCCTGGCCGACGCGCCGCCGGCGGAGCACATCGCGGCCTTCGCCCTGTCGGCTCGCGCCTACGCGCGCCGGCTGCCGTCGGTATGGGACCTGCCGCACCACCAGTACCTTGACCAGGTGGTGACGGTGGCGGGCATGGCTGGAGCCGCCTGCGCGGAGTGGCACCTGCATGCATGGGACCTGGCCAGGGCGCTGGGCACGGACTACCGGCCGGTCGATCCCGAGACCGTGCTCGCCGGCTGGCGGGCCGGAATGGTCCACCTTCCGGAGGGTGCGGCCGACTACGCGGTGGTGGGCCGGCCGCGCCAGGCCGCCGACCCGTGGCGCGTCGTGCTACTGGCCTCCGGGCGGCTGCCGACCAGGGCAGGGCGCCGCCTCGGGCCGAACCGGCCGCACCGCCGGTAGCAGCGGCCCGCTGGCCGCCGGCCGGCTGGCCGCGGTCCCGGCAGGTCCGGGAGCCGGCCCGCGGAATACCCTGAGCTGACCGGGAGCGATCTCCTGGGGGGAGGGCCTGACGACCATGGGCATCGATGTCCGCGCCATCCGCGCCGCCTACCCGGCGCTCGCCGACGGGTACGCCTACCTGGACGGCGCCGCGGGTACCCAGGTGCCGTCCTCGGTCATCCAGGCGATCGGCGCGGCGCACGCCGCCGGGCTGGGAAACTCAGGCGGCGCGTTCCCGGCCAGCGAGCGGTCCGACTGGATCACGGCCGACTGCCGCCGCGCGGTGGCCGCCCTGACCGGCGGCGAGCCCGACGGCGTCATTCTCGGCCCCAATATGACCACCTTGACCTACCGGCTGGCCGACACCCTCTCCAAGGACTGGGCCGAGGGCGACGAGGTCATCGTGTCCCGGCTGGATCACGACGCCAACGTGCGGCCGTGGGTGCAGTACGCGGCCCGCGCCGGGGCGGTGGTCCGCTGGGCCGAGGTGGACCCGGTGACCGGTGAGCTCCCGGCCGGGCAGTACGCCGGCCTGCTGTCGTCCCGTACCCGGCTGGTCGCCGTCACCGCGGCCAGCAACATCATCGGGACCCGGCCGGACGTGGCGGCCATCACCGCCAGGGCGCGGGCGGCCGGCGCGCTGAGCTACGTGGACGGGGTGCACGCCACCCCGCACGGACCGGTCGACGTGCGCGCGCTCGGCGCTGACTTCTACGCCACCAGCGCCTACAAGTGGTCGGGGCCGCACATCGGCGCGGTCGTGGCTGACCCCGGCCTGCTCAGCTCCCTGTGGCCCGACAAGCTGATGCCTGCCCCCGGTGAGGTGCCCGATCGGTTTGAACGCGGCACCTTGCCCTTCGCTGACCTGGCCGGAGTCAGTGCCGCCGTCGAGCACCTGGCGTCGCTGGCCGGCCCGGCCGAGGGCAGCCTCCGGGAGCGGGTGGTGGCCGCGATGACGGAGGTGGAACGGCATGAGGAGGAGCTGTTCGAGATCCTGCTCGGCGGCCTCGGCGCCCTCGAGCATGTGACGACCTACGGGAAGGCAGCCAGCCGGACCGCCACCGCGTATTTCAACGTGGCAGGCCGGACGCCGCGGCAGGTGGCCGAGCACCTGGCCGAGCGGAAGATCAACGTCTGGAATGGCGATAACTACGCCTGGGAGCTGACCGGCGTCCTGGGCATCCGCGACTCGGGCAGCGCGATCCGGGCCGGGCTGGTGCACTACAACGACGAGTCCGACGTCGTCCGGCTGCTGGACGCCGTGGCGGAGCTGGGCGCCTAGCAAGCAGGCGGCGGCAAGCGGGCGCCCGGGCGCACTCAGGAGCCTGCGGGCCCGTCCATGGAATACCGGTACATCCGGGTGTCCCGGGTCTGGAACCCGAGCCGCTCGTAGAGCCGCCCGGCGGCCACCCGCGACGGGCGCGAGGTCAGGTCCACGGTCCTGGCCCCGGCGGCCCTGGCGATGCGCAGCGCTTCCTGCGTCAGCGCGGCGCCGACGCCCTGGCCGCGGGCCGCGTCGTCGACGACCACGTCCTCGATCCAGGCCCGCACCCCGGTGGGGATCGGGAAGATCGCGAGCGTCAGCGTTCCGCTGATGGTCCCGCCTGACCGGGCGACCAGCACGCTGACGGCGGGCGCGGATACGATCGCCGTCAGCGCCGCCTGGTCCAGAACCGGAGCGGACCCGGACAGCTGGGGCAGCAGCCGCCCGAACGCCTCCACGACCTCGTCAGTTACCTTGCTGAGTACCTCAACCTCGACAGCCACCCGGCGCACATTACCTGCCGCGGCCTGACCGCCCGGGTCCGGCCCGCCGTGATCCGGCCGTCGTTCTCGCCGTTCCGGTCCGCCCGCGAGGTCAGGCGATCCCCGTGGCGCGCAGGAGCGCGGTCGTCGCGGCCGCGACGACGATGACCGCCAGGAACGGCGCCCGCAGCAGCAGTGCGACGACCGCGGCGCCGAGGCCGGCCAGCCGGGCCGGGTCCAGCACGAGGGAATGCCCGGCCGTGGCCACCTCGACCGCGGACAGCGCCGCGAGCAGCGCGACCGGCACGAGCTCGGCGAACCGCCGGACCCGGCGGCGGTCGAGCACCCGCTCGGGCACGGTGAGCCCGGCGAGCTTGAGCGCGTAGCAGCCAGCCGCCGTCGCCAGCACGGCGATCCACAGCCCGGTCATGGCTGGCCGGTCATGGCTGCCCCGCCCGGACTGGACCGGCCGCCGCGGGGGACGCGGGGGAGGTGATCAGCGCGCCGCCCAGCGCGGCCGTGGCGGCCAGGATGACCGGTACCCCGGCCGGCAGGACGGGAGTCAGGCCGAGGGCAATGGCGGCACCGGCCACGGCGACCACCCGCTCGGTCCGCCCGGCCCGCAGCCGTGGCCAGATCAGCGCCAGGAACGCGGCCGGGCCGACCACGTCCAGGCCCAGGGCCCGCGGTGACGCCAGCGTCCCCGCGCCGAGCGCCCCGGCCAGCGTGCAGATGTTCCACGTCAGGTACAGGGAGCCGAAGGTGACGGCGAACGCCACCCGGCTGGCCCCGGCGTCGGGCTGGGCCAGCGCCACGGCGGTTGTCTCGTCGATCACGCCGACGGCGCCCAGCAGCCTGCGCATGCCCCGCAGCCGCAGCAGGCCGGCCAGGCGCAGCCCGTACAGCGTGTTGCGGCTGCCCAGCAGGATGGCGCCGGCCGTGGCGGCGACGAGGTTGCCGCCCACGGCCACGGCGCCGATCAGCGCGAACTGGGAGGCGCCGGTGAAGGCGAGCGCGCTGAGCGCGCATGCCTGCCACGCGCTCAGCCCCGAGCCGGCCGCGGCGGCCCCGAACGCCAGCCCGGACACGCCGACGGCCAGCCCCAGGCCCAGGCCGTCGCGCACTGGCCGGCCGGCTCCCTGCACCATGAGCGCAGCCTAGGAGCGGCGCGGCCGGCTGGTCTTGTATGTTCTTGCCCGCGCGGGCCGGGGCCGGCGCTCCCGCTGGTAGGCGCCGGGCGGAACGCCGACGACCCGCTTGAAGTGCCGGGTCAGGTGCGCCTGGTCGGCGAACCCCGTGTGCGCCGCCACCTCCGCGGGCGCCAGGCCGCCGTCGAGCAGGCAGCGGGCCTGCCGGACCCGCAGCTGGTTCAGGTAAGCGTGCGGCGGCAGCCCGGTCTCGGCCCGGAAGGCGCGCAGCAGCGCGAACGGGCTCAGGCCGGCGGCGGCGGCCAGCTCATCCAGGCTGGGCGGATCGGCGAGCCGCGCGGTCAGCAGCTCGCGGGTCTGGGCCACCGCCGCCGGGGCCCGGCTGCGGCGGCTGCTGGCAGCCGGCGCGGCCGCGGCGTGGGCGGTGAGCAGGCCGGCGATCGCCGTCCGCAGCAGGCTGGAGGAGGCCAGCCGGTCCCCGCGCTCGGCGGCGACGTGCGCGGCCCGCAGGAGCTGCGCGCTGCGGGCGTCGGTGACCACCGTCTCCGGGAAGGCGGGCGGGCCGCCCCGCCAGCCCAGGTCGGCGGCGATGCCGGCGACGACCTCGACCGCGGGGTAAAGCACCCGGTAGGACCAGCCGTCCGGGCCCGCCGCCTGGCCGGTGTGCACGACCTCCGGGTTCAGCAGCGCCACGGCGCCGGGGCCGGCCCGCAGCAGGCGGCCGCAGTATTCAAATTCCTCGACGCCGGACTCGATGACCCCCAGCGTGTACGCCTCGTGCGCGTGCCGGCCGTACCGGTGGGTGACGAACCGGGCCCGGAGCAGGTCCACCCCGGGCACCCCGGAGTGCCGCCAGTACCGCGCCACCTCCGTGCTGCCAGCTGCCATAGGGCCATGCCTACCCGAAGGGGCGGCTCGCGGGCCAGCCATTTGCTCAGCCGGAGGCCTCGTCGGCGGCGGCCTCCTCCACGGTCAGCTCGGCCTCGGGATTGACCTCGAGCCGCGCATCGGGAATCGGCTGGCCGCTGCGCACGGACCGGCCGTAGGTGCCGTTCTCCAGCCGCTGCTCCGCGCGCTCGATGGCCGCGAGCCGGTCCTGGAGGGACCGCTGGATGGCATCGTCGATGCCCTCGTCGGTGAGGGGCTGGGCGTTGTCGGAGACGTCACCGGGCTCGTCCTCGGCCTCCCGGTCCGCCTGTCCCTGCCGCTGCGTGGCCTTCAGCAGGGTCTCCGCCTCCGCCCGCCTGGCGCTCAGCAGCGCCCGTGCCTGGTTCTCGTCCATCCGCATATGATGCCGCAACCCGGCGGCCGCCGTGCAGGGCGGCATCCTGCTGCCTGGCGGGCACGCCAGGCAGCAGGATGATCAGTAGCCCGTCGTGTCGGTCCTGTCCTCTGGCGGCTGGCGGAACTCCCGGGTACCGGTGGCACGGTGGGCGCCGCCGTCGGAGGGATTGTCGCCGGCGTACTGGCGGACCTGCTGCTGCCCCTGGCGGGCCTGATCGGCAACGCTGGGGGCGCTGCGGACGGCCTGCGCGATCCGGGGCTTCTCGGCGTCGTACCGGGCGGCGGCCGATTCCCAGCGGGCCGACATGGTCATGATGCCGCCGCCGCCGACCGCCACGACGATGACACCCACCACGGCGGCCAGAGTGGCGTACAGCACGGCATTGACCACGTTGGGGGCGACATGCAGCTGGTCCAGCGCGGCAATGATGCCCAGAGCCAGGATGACGGCCGACGCGGCGTTGGCCAGCGCCCTGGCATAAGACAGCCCGCCCAGGCTGCTGAGGATCAGGGCCTTGACGCCGGCCGCGACGGCCGCGGCGATGATGACGATGACGATGGCAATGAACACCAGCGGCAGGTAGGCGATCACCGCATGCAGGTACGTGCTGACCGGGTTGGTGCCGAACACGCCGAACGCGGTGGACAAGACGAACAGCATGATCGCGTAGTAGACGAGCTTGGCCAGCAGGTCCGAGGCGTCGTACTGGCTGCGGTCCAGGGCGGCCTTGACCCCGCCGCGCTCGACGAGACGGCCGAGGACGTCCTGCTCGCCGCCGAGGAGAGGCGCGCGATGACGATGCACTAGCTCGGCTGTCGGCCCAGGAGCGTGGCTACCTCCTGGCCTACTACGAGGACCACCCGCAGGCGCGAGGCGGCGAGTTCCGCGAGTCCCCGGGCGCGCTGCGAGTGCGGATGGCCCGCACACGGGCCAAACTCCGGCTGGAGTACCTGCTGGCCTTCCGTCAGGTCACGCTGCCAGCCCCGCAGTGCCGCCGGGTCCTGCTCGCGGTCTCGGCCGGCGACACGCGCCGTCAGCGGGAGTGGCAGGCGGGCGAGCATCTGCTGAACTGCGAGACCTGCGCCACCCTCAGCGAGCCGCTGGAGCGGCGCAGCGTGGCGCTGACCGCCGTCACGCTTCCCGTCGCCCTCGCCGCCCGGCTGCTGGCCAAGGCGCGGGCTCACCCGGTACAAGCCGCGGCGTCCGCCACCGGTACGGCCGGAGTGGCCGCCGCCGCGATCGTTGCTTCCGGGGTGCTGGCCAGCCCCGCCCCGGCCAGGCATCCCCGGCCCGCCCCGTCGGTCTCCGTCCCGGCCCCGCCGGTCATCACCGGGCTGTTCCTCAGGGGGCATTCCGTGCCCGCCACGGCCGCGCAGGGTTCGATCCGGGCCCGGATCGGACAGCCCGCGGCGGCGTCTGGTGCCGTCGCTGGCACCGTGGTGGGCAACGGGCCGTCTTATCGCTCGCGGTGAGCGCGAGCAGAGTGCGGCAGTACGCGCCATCGCAGCCTTTGATAAATAACGCCCAATTGCGCGTTCCGGCCGACCGCGCGGCTGGTCGCTTACTTTCGGGCGTCATATGGCCAGATAGCGAAATCTGCTATGCCGGGAGGATAGCAGCGATCTATCGGCGTAACAGGATTCCCGACTGCGCTCCCTGATCCGCCGGAAGTTTGCTGCTACTCTTAGCTGCCGCCGGGGTGACGCGGCATCACATTCCTTTTGGTCGGAGCGGGGATCGGCTATGTCTTATCGGGGTCAGCACAATCTTGTCCGGAAGCTTGCGGCCGCGGCGGTGGGCGGCACCGCCATACTCGCCGTTAATTCCGGGGCTGCCCTGGCCGCCTACGGGCCGCCAGCGCTGTCGTCCACTCCAGTCCCTGGCGGTTTCTACTGCGTGGTGACGAGTCAGACCGTCGGCCCCGGCGGCCACGCCATCGGCTTACTGCGGCTCGGCGGCATCGCGGCGTCGATCAGGATTCACCGCCAGACGTTCACGGGCCGCGTGCAGGCGACGGTCACCGAGCCCTACGGGGACCGCGGGAGCTGTCATGGTGGCCAGGGCATCGGCAGCGGCGGCTTCCGCGGGTACCGGACCCTCGGCGGCGTGGGCATTCTCGTCCAGCGGCAGGGGTCGACCAGCCGCTGGAAGTTCGCCAAGCCGCTCGTGCTGCGGATCACCTCGGCGTCGATCCGGCCGTCCAGCCTCGTCGTGGTATGGGACGGCAGGCACTTCGCGAGGGCAGCGGCGGTCATCGGCCACCGGTCGGCCACGGTGCGGGTCCTGGCCAGTTCTGACATCGCAGTCCTGGCCCGGATCAGGGTCACGGCGCGGGCCGCTGCCACGCCGCGGACCGCCGCGGCCGCGCGGCCGCTGGCCGCCGGCGCGGGCTTCCTCGTCACGGCCCGCCTGACGGCGCCGGGCGCGCCATCGCCCGGGCTCGGCGTGCTGATGCCCGGACAGCGCGCGTCCGGCTCCAGGGCCGCGCTGCTCGCGGTGACCGCTGGCGCCCGCCGATGATCAGAGGCCGGACGGCGCAGCGCCGCCTGCCGGCGGCGCTGGCGCTGCTGGGGACGGCGACCATGCTGGCCGCCTGCGGGCACGGCGGGCTGGCGGCCGCGCCGGGGACCGCGACCGCCGTCAAGGTGGCGCCAGAGCGCGTCGTCAGCGCGCCCAGAGGCCTGCTGGCCGCGGCCGCGCCGCAGGCCAGCGGGACCATGTGGGCCCTGGCGGGCGCCACCGGCACGGGCCTGTTCGAGCTCGACTCGGCCAGCGGGCAGGTGCGCGACAGCAGGTCGGTCAGTAGCGCCGCGCGCTCGGTGGCCGAGTCCTCGGCTGGAGTCCTGGGGGTGGCCCTCGGGGACCGCAAGGCGGGCGCTCTTGAGCTGCGAGACGGCCACTCGGGCAAGGCCACCGCCACCGTGCCCCTCCCGGCGCCCGCCCGCCAGGCGGTGGTCGGCAGCGACGGCAGCACCTTTTATGTGTTGTCCGGGTGGCACAAGTCGGCCAGCGTGACGGTCGTGAGCTCCCAGAACGGCAAGGTCCACGGCACCGTCCCGGTGCCGGCCGACACCGTGTCCATAGCTCCCGATGTCGCGCAGGCGAGCCTCTACGCGCTGGAGGCAACGGGCCTGGTCGACGAAATCGGAATTTCCAGCGGAAAGATTACCGCGCGGTTCAAGGTTGGCGACCAGGGCATGTCGATTGCCCTGAATCCGAACGGCAGCACGCTTTATGTCCTTAAGGGCACGCCCGTGGTAGCCAATATCGCCGTAATCAATGTCGCCACCGAGAGCGTTCGTCACATCTGGCCAGCACCGAGCCATTGCCGTGCCCTGCTCGTCTCGGCGAGCGGCAGCCAGCTCTACGAGGTGGTGGGCACCCCCGGCTATGGGAACATTCAGGTCCTTGCGCTCTAGCGTCCCGCAGAAGCCCAGGATAATAAAGGTCTCGGCCGGCGGACGGCACCGGTTCACTGACGGCCGCATTGCCGATGTCCTCACCCCTATCCCGGATAACTGGGACACCAGCGGCACGCTGCCCGCCCTGGACCGCTTCGGTCTGCCCCGGTCCGGCGGCCTGCCCCGCGATAGCGGCGGGTGGACCGCGCGCGGCCTGCGGACGCTGGCCGGGATCTTCGTCGTGACCTGGTCGTTCCGGCTGTCCGGCTACCTGACCTTCGGCCCGTGGCTGGCCGTGGCCGTCGTGGTGCTCGGGCTGGTCGGCCTGCTGGCGGTCATCTTCGCGTGGCTGCCCGACCAGGCGGTGCGAGCGCGCAGGCAGCGCCAGGCCGACTGGGTCGTCCTGGCCGCGGTGCTGACGGCGCTGATCCTGTGGAGCTACTTCCAGGTCTTCATCGCCCCGGACTACGGCACGGACGAGATCGCGTTCGATCAGTACGCCGCGCTGCTGGCCGTGCACGGCCTCGACCCCTACCTGCACTCCATGGCGGCGGCCTTCCCGCTCTTTCACGTATCCCCGAACGGCTACACCTTCACCCTCAGCGGGCAGCCGGTGACGAGCCTGTCCTACCCGGCCCTGTCCTTCGAGGCCTACATGCCGCTGCTGGCCCTGGGCATCGCCACCCAGGCGGCCGTATGGATGGACGTCGGCACGTGGGCGCTCGGCGCGGTGATCCTGTTCGTGGTGCTGCCCCGGCGGCTGGCGCCGCTCGCGGCCGTCGTGGCCAGCCTGGACATCTACATCGGCTACGCGGTCGGCGGGGTGACCGACTTCCTGTTCGTTCCGCTGCTGGTCGGCGCCGCCGTCGGGTGGGACCGGTTCCCGGCGGCGCGGGGGTGGGCCGCCTGGCGCGGTCCGGTGCTGCTGGGCCTGGCCATGGCGGTGAAGCAGACGCCCTGGCTGATCGCCCCCTTCGTGGTCATCGGGATCGTGGCGGAATCCCGCCGCCAGCATGACCTGCGCCGGGCGGCGCGCGACGGGCTGCGGTACCTCGGCATCGCCCTGCTGGCGTTCCTGGCGCCGAACCTGCCCTACCTGGTGCGGGGCCCGGGCGCGTGGCTGCACGGCGTGACCACGCCGTTCTCCTCCCGGGCCGTTCCGGCCGGCCAGGGCCTGGTCAGCCTGTCCTTGTCCCTGGCGGTCGGGGGCGGGTCCATCCGGGCCTACACCATTGCGTCCCTGGTCGTCATGGTGGCCGCCCTGGCCTGCTTCGCGGTGATGTACCCGATGCTCAAGCCCGCCGCGTTCCTGCTGCCCTCGGTCGTCCTGTTCTTCGCCACCCGGTCATTCGGCAGCTACCTGGTGATGCTCCTCCCCGCCGCCATCACGGCCGCGGCCACCACGGGGCGGTCGCCGGCAAGCGCCTGCTGGCGGCACTGGAAATGGGTCGCCGCGGGGAGCGGCGCCGCGTGCGCCGTGGCGGTCACCGCGGCCCTGACCGCCGCCAGCCCGATGATCATCTCCATTCAGTCCGTCCGGACAACCGGCCAGCTGGCCACGGTGGAGCAACTGGGTCTGTCCGTCACCAACACCACCGGCGGGCACGTGCGGCCGACCTTCACCGTCGAGGACGGCATGACCACGACCGCGTTCTGGCGCCGCACGGCCGGCCCTGCCGTGCTGGCCCCGCACCAGCGGGCGCACTACACGATCCAGGCGCCGAGCTTCTTCGCGATGCCGTCGATCAGCAATGGCTTCCAGGTGGTCGCGTTCTCGCAGAACCCGGCGTCGGTCAGCCGGACGAGTGCGTACGTGGGAAGCCAGTGGCGGGTGGTGCTCCAGCCTGCCACGATCGACAGCCCGGTGGCCCGCGGACAGGACATCTTCGTGCGGGCCGAGATCGTCAACCGCCTCGATGAGCCAATGCACGTCGCCAGCGTGCCCATTTACCTCGGCCAGGTGATCTACGCCCAGCACGGCCTGCAGTACAGTCAGGCGCTGATTAACCGGGGCCTGCCCGGCGCCACGCCCATCCGGGCGCTGACTAACTCCGGCGGCGTGGCCACCTTCACCATCCACTCGCCCGCCGGCGGCAGTAACCCGGTCTACTTCGAGGCCAACCTCCTCAAGGCGGGATCGGCCTACCCCTACGGCTACTCGCCGATCCTCGCCGTGCGGTTCCACGCATGAGCCGGGCAGCGGCCAGGGCGGCGCACGTCGCCGCCAGGCCATCTCGCGCCCGGCCCGCCGCCGCCAGCCTCGCCGCCAGCCCCGCCGCCAGCCCCGTCACCGACAGCCCCGTCACCGGCAGTCCGGCCACCGGCCGCTCGCTGCGCTGGGTCCGGCGGATCGGCGTGGAGGTGCTGGGCATCAAGCTGATCGCGTTCGGGATATGGAGCGCGATCCTGTACCGGCACTTCTCGCTGACGCCCGACTTCGCCCAGTACCAGCAGGCCTGGTACCTGATCGCGCACGGCCACCTGAACCCGTACGACACGGTCGGTAACTTCACGTTCTGGCAGAACCACGCCGAGTTCATGATGTGGCCGCTGGCCCTGCTGTACTGGGTGTTCCCGCATGGCGTGCTGCTGCTCTGGGTGCAGGACGTCGGGGTGGTGGGCGCCGAGCTGGTGGCGTTCCTGTGGCTCTGCGAGATCGCCCAGCGCGACCGCCCCGGCCCGGACGCGCGCTGGCTGGCCGGGGCCGGGCTGGTCCTGCTGGCCATCAACCCGTGGTCGTGGTGGGCGGTGTCGTTCGACTTCCACGCCGAGTGCCTGGCGGTCCTGTTCATTGCCCTGCTGGCCTGGGACCTGGCCAACGGCCGCCGCCGGGCCTGGGTCTGGATCGTGCCGTTGCTGGCCTGCGGGGACGTGGCGGGCACCTACGTCTTCGGGCTGGGGCTCGGACTGCTGATCGCCTGCCGGGGCTCCCGGCGCCGGGGCGCGATCGTGGCCTTCCTCGGCGTGGCGGCCGTGCTGTTCATCTCGGCCATTCACGGCAACGAGGGCTCGGGCCACGGCCTGCAGGCCTACGACTACCTGGCGTCCCCCGGCCACGCCGGCGCCCTCAGCATGCCCGGCCTGATCAAGGGCCTGGCCACGCACCCGGTCGCGGTGGTGGCCAAGCTCTGGACCAAGCGCGTCGACATATGGGCCAACCTGGGGCCGTCGGGACTGCTCGGGGTCGGGTTCCTCCCGCTGCTGCCGCTGGTCCTGGTGATCACCATCTCTAACGACCTGTTCCGCGGTTTCCTGTTCTCCGAGCCCCTGTTCCAGAGCGTGCCCCTGTACGTGCTGATGCCGGTCGGCACCGTCGCGGTGCTCGGCTGGCTGACCCGCCGCCGGCGCTGGCTGGGGGCGGTGCTGACCGCGCTGGTGGTGGCACAGGCGATCGGCTGGGCCGCGGTCTGGGGGCCGCGGACGCCGGCTCAGTGGCTGCGGGTCCCGCCCGCCACGGCCGCCACCCTGGCCGCGGTCGCGGCGCGGATCCCGCCGTCGGCCGCCGTGTTCGCCTCCCAGGGGGTAGTCGGGAGGTTCTCCAGCCGGCTCGACGTGCGCCCGCTGAACGGGAACCTGCCCATCCAGCCCGGCGAGGACTGGTTCGTGTTCTCACCCTGGGCCGGCATCGAGACCCAGAAGCCCGCCGGGGCCATGGTCTTCGCCGGGCAGCTGGCCGGGCCGATGCATGCCACGCTGGTGACCGACGCCAACGGCGTGTGGGCATTCCGCTGGCATCCGCCGCCGGGGGTCCGCCGGATCAGGGTGCCCGGCGGGTCGGCGCCGCTGCCGGCCTGGACGGCCCCCGGCGCCGCCGGCCGCGCGGTCCTGACCGGTCCGTCCGCGGGCTGGCACGTGACGTCCACCGGGCGCGCGGGCTACGTCGCCGACCGGCTCGAATGGCCCCGCCCGGCGGGCCTCTACCAGATCTCGGTGACCTTGTCGGCGACCGGACCGGTCAACCTCGAGGTGTGGAACAACACCGGCCACGTCCTGCTGACCCGGCGCAGCGTGCCGGCGACCGCCGGCCGCGAGACGGTCACCCTGCCGGCGGACGCCACGGTCGGCTACCGGGCCCGGCTCTTCGGCGGCTGGGGCCCCTTCCAGGCCACGTTCGGGGGCGGGCCGACCGGCGAGCGCATCGAGGTCCGGGTGTGGACGCGGGGCGGCAGCGTGGTGAACGTCTACAGCGCCCAGCTCGGCCACCCGGGCCAGCTGAGGCACCGGGCCGGCTGAGGCACTTGGGCGGCCAGCTGAGGTACCCGGGCGGCCAGCCGTAACCACGTCCGGGGGCGCCCGAAACGCCGCAGTGCTTGATCACTACTGGTTTGCGGCGATATACGGCAAAAACCTGTAGTGATCATGGGCGCCCGATGGGACAGCACGTCACTCCGGGCGGCCTAGCCTTACTGACCGGGCCGGCCGCCCGCGGCTACGCGCGTGATGCCCGGCCGCGCCAGCCGACTATCCCGGCCGCCACCAGGCAGAGCACGCCGAAGGCGAGGGCGACCGCGCCGCGGGTATGGCGGTGCGCGTGGGCCCGGACGGCCGGGTGGGTGATGGTGCCCAGGATGCTCGGCAGCGACTTCGCCGGCTCGGTGAGGTAGATGACGCCGGCGATGATGGCCAGGACGCCGATGACGGCCAGCACGACGATGGCGGCGATCTTCCCGGCCGAGCGGCCGCCTGCTGCAGTTCCAGAGCTCACGTCGTCCTCCCGAGTGATGCCAGGCCCGATCCGCCGGCGCCGCGGCGGCATGCCCGCGCTGACGTCCATCTGACCACGCCGGGCGGCCGGACGCTGGCCGCTTGGGATCCTGTTTGCGTAACTGAGGCGACGCCCCGGCGGCGCGACAGAGACGCTGGCCGGCCCGCTGAGCAGGCTGGCCAGCGCCTCGCTCGCCACGACCGGGCGGTCAGGACGGGTTGTGGTACCCGTCGTAGGGGACTCCGAGGTAGGGGAAGCTGGCCAGCGGCTTGTTCTTGACGCTGGCGCCGGTCAGGCCATCGGTCAGGGCGGCGACCACCGCGTCGACCTTGTAGCCCGGCGCCACGAGCGGATAGGTCGCGCCCGCGATCGCCCGCAGCTCGATGGTCACGACGTCGTCCTCGACCCGCCGGCCGTTCGGGAACCCGGCCACGTCGCCGCCGATGAGCCCGAGGGTGCTGTACTTCGGGGACGACTTCGGCGTGGGCGGGATCGAGGTGTTCAGCCGCACCATGTCGGCCTGCACCGGGCCGGTGAAGTTGGTGAAGCCCGGGATGATCCCGGAGGGGATGCCGGTCAGCAGGATCGCTTCCAGGTCGGCCCGCGGCTTGCCCGACTTGACCAGCTTGGCCAGGTGGGCGAACGGAGCCTTGCCCGGCGGGATGGCCGGGTAGATGACCGGCAGCAGGCTGGCCAGCTCCGGGTGCGCCACGTAGGAGGCGAACTGCTTGTCGTGCGCGGGCCGCTGGGTGTTCCAGTAGTCCTTCTGGCCCAGCGGGACGAGCACCTCATTGAACAGCGGGTTGGCGAGCCGGGACACCTGCTTCCACGGGCCGCTGCCCACGGGGTGCTGGCCGGCGTCGCCGCGCACCGAGACGGTCTGGCGGCTCGCGCTGGTCCACACGCCGATGGTCGGCTTGCCGTGGCTGACCAGCTGGGAGATCGGCACCTGGAGTGCGATCGAGTGCACGTTGAGGTGATTAGTGGCATTAACGCCAGGCTGGTTCGGCAGCCCCAGCGCATGCGCGAAGACGTTGGCCGACTGCAGCGGGCGCAGGTCGGCCAGGTCGAAGATCGAGCCGAGGTCGACGTAGAACTCCTCGGCCCGCTGGCCTGCGAAGACCTTGATCCCGCGCGGCAGGGAGTGCACCGCGGGCCGGCCGAGCTTGGCCTCGTAGTCGGGCGTGGACAGCGGCCCGATGTTGCACGGCGGGCAGGCCAGCCTGGTCCCCAGGGGATGTGTCCCGCCGCTGTCGCACCGGGTGACCGAATAGAACTGCTTGCTGTTCCAGGTCGAGTCGCTGAGCGAGCTGATCGGCCCGGTGTTGTACAGGAAGCTGCTCGGGGTCTGCAGCTTCGTCGTGAAACGGAACTGATACGTGATATCCGCGTAGCCGTCCCCATCGTTGTCGACGTGAATCTCGTACAGGACGTCGTCGCCGAATTCATAGAAATTCGGGCCGCCGGCCGGCCCCTGAAGCGGAATGTAGTTAGCGATCAGGGTGACCGTGGATGGCTGGTCCGGGCTGATGAATGCGTAAACGTCGGTACTGTCGGCTACCGGATCTTTCGATATTTCCGGAGCCTCGCGATGTGATGACATCGGTAACCTCTCAGGGCTAGTGGCCAAATCTGGGGAGGCCGGCTTACCGGCTCTTGCGGACCAGCAGGGCGGCCAGGGCGGGGTCGCGGAGCCGAACCCGGCTGGTTCCGCGGAACACGTCGATCTCGCCCGTCCGGGCATCCCGCAGATGCGCGATGATCGGCTCGCCCGGGTCTGTCCCCGCGCGTTCCGCAACGTTGTGGCCATGGTCTTCGCCTTCCGCCCGCGCGGGACGGGCAGCCGCGAGGGCCGGGCCGGCGGTCGCGGCCAGCGCCGTCACGGCGACGCCGGTGGTCGCGGCCGTCCGCAGCGCCGCCCGCCGCGACATCCGCGGCTGCGGCTGCGGCTGCGGCCCAGTCTCGAGCTCGGCGGCGGCCGCCCTATCCTGGTGACCGGGTATGGTCATCGTTTCCTCCGGTGGCTTTTGGTAATCGGTCCCTTAATTCCAGGCGGGAGCCTGCCAGATTATGGTGCAGTACCGGGCCGTAACCTGGCTCGATTCGCCGCGCCGAAATCAAGCGCATTTACTTGCCGGCGATGGCGACCATCGCGAGGCGAGACTAGCGGCCGCGCCTGGCGATTACAGGCGGCCGGTTATATATGGCGATCTGGTCGCGGCGCTATTTCGGGAATATCCGGCCTTCAGCGCAGCGGCAACCCGGCTCAGCGCGGGACGCCGGGCTCGCTCGCGAGGCAGCCATGACACCCGCCGCGGGTGTCGGCTACGATGCCTACATCATGCGGCGCTTCGTAGTCATTAGCAGCCGTAGCGGGACCTGATCAATCAGGCCAGCAACCCGCTACGGCGGCTCGGCGCTGGCCACGTTGCGATCGGGATCCTCCGCCCAGCATCAGTTCCTCCCGGCTGGAGCGCCCCGTCGCCGTCCGCCGTCTAACCGCGCGCCCTCGACCGCCGGAACCTTGGCGGCGATGGCGCCGCTCCGGCGAAGTAGCGAGACAATAGATCAGCGTCATACAGCAGCAAAGGACATCACGATGAGCCACAGCCCGAGCCCGGAGATCTCGTTCGAGATTCTCGCCAGCGACGCCCCTGTGCCTGCCGCCGAGCGGGAGCAGATCATGGCTGACCCCGGGTTCGGCACCGTATTCACCGATCACATGACCACGATCCGCTGGGCAGAGGGGCGCGGCTGGCACGACGCCCGGCTCGAGCCCTACGGCCCGCTCGTCCTCGACCCGGCCGCCGCTGTCCTGCACTACGGCCAGGAGATCTTCGAGGGACTCAAGGCCTACCGGCAGGCCGATGGCTCCGTCGCGGCGTTCCGGCCGCAGGCCAACGCCGCGCGGTTCAACAAGTCGGCCGCGCGGCTGGCCATGCCCGAGCTGCCGGAGGCGGCGTTCGTCGAGGCCATCGAGGTGCTGGTCAGCCGGGACCGGGCCTGGGTGCCCACCGCGGAGGGGCACAGCCTGTACCTGCGGCCGTTCATGATCGCGACGCAGCGCGGCCTCGGTGTCAACAAGCCGTCGTCGTCCTACCTGTTCACGGTCATCGCCTCGCCGGCGGCCAGCTATTTCGGCGCCGCCAAGGCGGTCACCGTCTGGCTGTCCGACGACTACTCGCGGGCCGCGCCCGGCGGCACCGGCGAGGCCAAGTGCGGCGGCAACTACGCGGCCGCCTTCGCCGGCCAGCTCCAGGCGCTTGAGCACGGCTGCGACCAGGTGGTCTGGCTCGACGCCGCCGAGCGGCGCTGGGTCGAGGAAATGGGCGGGATGAACCTGTTCTTCGTCTACGGTTCCGGCGCCGATGCCCGGATGATGACCCCGGCCACCACGGGCTCGCTGCTGCACGGCATCACCCGCGACTCGCTGCTCAAGCTCGGGCCGGACCTGGGCATCCCCGCCTTCGAGGACCGGATCTCGGTCGAGCAGTGGCAGGCGGACTGCGCCTCCGGCGAGATCACCGAGGTCTTCGCCTGCGGCACCGCGGCGGTCATCACCCCGGTCGGTGCCGTGCGCGGCGCCGGCCGCGAGTGGGTCATCGGGGACGGCTCGCCGGGGCCGGTGGCCACCCGGTTGCGCGAGGAGCTCGTCGGCATCCAGCGCGGCAGCCGCCCGGATCCCTACGGCTGGATTCACCAGCTGGTCGCGCCCGGCCGCGACTAGCGCGCCACGGCGAGGCAGCGGGGCTGGTGCCGGCGAGCGGTGCCGGCCCCGCTTTTGTTACGAGCATGTGGCCGCTGGCACCCTCATCTACCCAGCCGTGCATTGGCGCGCCATACTTCTCATTACGGGCCAATGCGAGAACGAGGCTGCTCAGCCTCGCTGCATGAGGGGGCCATCGCATGACAAGGGTCCGGATACCGGGGCGGCCGGTCATCGCGGGACTGGCGCTGGCACTCGCCCTGGTCCTGGCCGGATGCGCCGCGCCGCAATACACCTATGTCGCGGACACGACCGCGCACGCCTACTTCAAGGTCCCGCGGGTGTGGACGAAGATCAGCACCGCCGCGCTGGACAAGGTCACGGGCGCCGGCACGCCAGGCGGCGCGTGGACCGCCGGCTACGACGCCAGCCGGCCCGCGTCGCCGAACCACGTGCTCAGCCTGGTGCCCGCCAGGCCGTTCGTGTACGCGGCGGTCGGCCAGGTCACCCGGGCGGCGGCCAACACCCTGTCCTACAACCTGCTGCGTGACTCCTTCCTGCCGGTCACCGCCGCGGCCCGGCAGACAGCGACCCAGAACGGGTTCCCGCTGACCGGCTTCCGGCTGCTGGGCAGCAGCATGCTCGAGCTCGCGCAGGGCATCCACGGCATACGCGAGACCTACGACTACACCTACAAGGGCGGCCGGGTCGTGACCTTCGACCAGATCGCGCTGACCAACGCGGACGACACCGAGGTCTACGTGCTGCTGGTGCACTGCCTATCGGCCTGCTATAGCCGCCACCAGGCGCAGATTAACACGGTGCTGAAATCCTTCACGGTCAGGAGCCCCTGATGACGATAGCCCCAGCGGGTTCCCCGGACGGCCCGGCAGGCGCACCGGGCGGGCTGCGGCCGCCCGGCAGCCGGCCCCGCGACGAGGACCAGCGCACCCGCAAGCCCCTGCCGCTGTGGGACCGGATCAAGTTCCTGCTCCTGCTGACCCTGCTGTGATTCGTGCTGGTCTGGTCATCGATGGCCAACGACCCGATCCTGCCCTTCGCCGACGCGGCCCGGATCGAGCTGAGATCCGGGCTGTGGGTGATCATCCTGGCTGGCCTGGAGCTGCTGCGCCAGGCCCACTTCCTGATCAGCGAGCACTGGGCCGGCTATCACCAGTTCTGGGTCCGGCACGTCTTCGGCGGGTTCGAGCGGCTCACCAGGCGGCGGCTGTCGGACTGGACCAGGTTCCGGCTGTGGCGCCTGTTCACCTGGGTCTTCTGGATCGCCGTGCTCGCGCTGATCGTCGGCGGGATCACCCACAGCAACCCGGTTACCGCGCTGCTGTCCGCCCCGGCCTACATCTGGCGAGCGCTCCCGTTCGTCCTGCAGATCATGGCGGGCGTCTTCTTCGTCATCATCCAGTTCGGGGCGCTGTTCTGGTTCCTGTCCCGGGGCGGCGTGGACGTGTACTTCCCCGACGACATCAAGACCCGGTTCAGTGACGTCTGGGGTCAGGACCATGTCCTGGAGCGGGTCAAGGAGAACATCCTGTTCCTGGAGGACCCGGAGCTGGTCGAGTCCCACGGCGGCTACGTGCCCGGCGGCATCCTGCTGTGGGGACCGCCGGGCACGGGCAAGACGCTGATGGCCGAGGCGGTGGCCGGCGAGACCGGCCGCCCGTACGTGTTCGTCGACCCCGGCGCGTTCATCAACATGTTCATGGGCGTGGGCATCCTCAAGGTCAAGTCGCTTTTCCGCAAGCTGCGCCGGCTGGCCCTGCGCTACGGCGGCGTGATCGTGTTCTTCGACGAGGCCGACTCGCTGGGCCGTCGCGGGGCCCTGGCCCAGGGCGGCCCGAACTTCCCGCGGGCCGGCGCGGCGGCGTTCCAGCCGGACGGCTGCCACGGCTTCTCCTACCTCTCCGGTGACGTGCAATGGCGGCTGGCCCGCCGGGCCCTGGACCGCGCCGCCGAGCCGGAGCCGGACACCCGCCGCAGCAAGCAGGTCATGGGCATGGGCATGGGCGGCGGAGGCGGCATGGGCACGCTGGAGGCGCTGCTCACCGAGCTGTCGGGGCTCAAGAAGCCGCGCGGCTTCGCCAACCGCGTGCTGCGCCGGGCCCTCGGCATCCGGCCCAAGCCCCCGCCCAAGTACCGGATCCTGGTGATGATGGCCACCAACCTGCCGGAGGCGCTCGACGAGGCCATGCTGCGGCCCGGCCGCATCGACCGGATCTACAAGGTGGGCTACCCGTCCAAGGCCGGCCGGATCAGGACCTACAAGGGCTACCTGAGCAAGGTCGCCCACGAGCTGACCCCCGAGCAGGTGGACAAGCTCGCCACCATCACGCCCTACGCCACCGGCGCCACGATCAAGGACCTGGTCAACGAGGCGCTCATCACCGCTATCCGGGCCGGCCGGGACGTCATCACCTGGCAGGACATCATCCGGGCCAAGCAGCTCAAGGAACTCGGGCCGCCCGAGGACGTCGAGTACATCGAGCGCGAGCGGCACGCGGTGGCGATTCACGAGGCGTGCCACGCCCTGGTCGCCTACTGCACCCGCCAGCACATGGACATCGACATCGCCACCATCGAGAAGGGCAGTGACTACCTCGGCATGGTGGCCAGCATCCCGCCGGAGGACCAGTTCACCCGGTGGCGCAGTGAGTACGAGACCGACATCCTGGTGGCCCTGGCCTCGCTGGCCGGCGAGCGGATGTTCTTCGGCGACGACAGCTCCTCGGGGGTGTCCGGCGACCTGGAGTCGGCCACTACCGTGGCGTCGTTCATGGAGGGCTTCTGGGGCATGGGGTCGACGGTGTCCTCCTACTCCAGCGCCAAGCGGCTCGAGGTCGGCGCGCCCGGCGGCAGCCACGGCGGCCGGGGCAAGGCGGGCAGCGATCCCGAGGCGGAGCTGCGGCGCGCCCTCGCGGACCGGATCGAGGACCGGCTGCACCTGCTGCTGCAGCGGGTGGAGCAGGTCCTGGTCGAGGGCCGGACCGAGGTGCTCTGCCTGGCGCACGCCCTGGAGACGCACAAGACGCTGAGCGGTGACGACGTGATCGCCGTGCTCGAGAAGCAGGCGGGCGTGTTCGTGGACGGCCGGGTGTACGCCGACCCGGCACTGCTGCAGGATCTCGAGGACTACCACGAGGGCGCGGCGGCGGCGCACCGCGACCACGGCCCCGTGCCGATCTCGCTTCCGGCCGTCGCGTCGCCCTTCCGCGTGCCCCAGGGCGTCGGCATGACGGGCGCCGGGCCGGTCACGGCCGAGCCCGACCCGCTGGCCGGGTCCTGACCAACGTGCGGCCCGCCCACCGGGCCCGGCTCGCGGCCAACCTGGCCAACGGGTCCACGGCCGCCGGGATCCTGGTCGCGGCGGCAGGCCGGGCGCGACTGCAGCGCGGCCCCGACGGCCTCCTGCTCGGGACGCGGTACCGGCTGCCGGTCCCGGCCGCGCCGGCGTTCACCGTCGGCAACGTGGTCATCACGCGCCTGGATCACGGCCCGCTGGCCGCCGCCGGGCCGCTGCTCGCCCACGAGGCCCGGCACGCGAGCCAGTACGCCTGCTGCGGCGGCCTGCCCATGATCCCGGCCTACTTCGCCGCCGCGGCCTGGTCCTGGGTGCTCACGGCGGACTTCGGCGCCCGCAACGTGTTCGAGCGGCGCGCCGGGCTCGCCGACGGGGGATACTCGGAGCGGCCCGTGCGGCCCGCCCTGGCCCGGTGGGAGCAGCGGCTCCCGGCCGCGGCCGCCCGGCGGGCCCGCCGCGCGGCCTAGCGCCCCTGGCCGGATGACCTGGAGGTACCGCCCATGCTGCCGCCTGCCCCGCCGAGGGTGCACCGGGTCCAGGTCCTGGCGCGGCTCCCGCATCTTGGCCGGGGCTTCACCCAGGGCCTGATCGCCGACGGCGCCGGCCAGGTCTGGGAGAGCACCGGCCAGTACGGTCAGTCGGCCCTGCGCCGGTACCGGCTCGGCGCCGGGCAGGACGAGGATGCCGCGGCTGTGCCGCCGGAGTTCTTCGCCGAGGGCATCTGCCGGGTGGGCGACTATATCTGGCAGCTGACCTGGCAGGAGCGGGCGGCCTTGCGGTGGCGGACGGCGCCGCTGACCCTGCTGGAGACCGTGCCCTACGACCGCGAGGGCTGGGGCATCTGCGCCGCCGGCGAATGGATCGTGACCAGTGACGGGAGCAGTGAGCTGGTCCGCCGCGATCCGCGCACGCTGCGGCCGCTCGGGATCGTGGTGGTGCGCTGCGCTGGCCAGCGCGTCATGGGGCTGAACGACCTGGCCTGGTCGGGCGGCCTGGTCTGGGCCAACGTGATCGGGCGGCGGTCCCTGGCCGGGATCGACCCCGGTACCGGCCAGGTGGTCAAGATCGTGGATGCCCGGCGCATCGCCGAGCGGCACTGGGGTGATCCCGAGGCGGTCATGAACGGCATCGCGGCCCTGCCCGGCGCGGGGGAGTTCCTGCTCACCGGCAAGAGCTGGCGGCACATCTACCACGTCCGCCTGGCCCCGGCCCGCCCGCGCCGGGACCCGCGCCGCCTGCTCACGGGCTGAGCGCTCAGGTCGTCGGGCCCGCGGCCGGGCGGGCCAGCCCGGCCAGCCGGCTGGCCGCCTCGATGAGCTGGGGAGCCAGGCGGCGGCCGGGGGCCTGGCCGAGACGGCTGGCCGGACCGGACACGCAGACGGCGCCGAGCAGCTCGCCGTCGGCCAGGCCCCCGCCAGCCAGCACGGGCGCGCTCACGCTGGCCACCCCCGGCTCGCGCTCGGCGACGCTGGCGGCCCAGCCGCGCCTGCGGACGGCGGCCAGCTCCGCGGCCCGGTCGGGCGGCAGGCCGGCGGCGTCGGCCGACCAGGCCAGCAGTACCTTGCCGCCGGACCCGGCATCCAGCGGCAGCAGGGCCCCGACCGGCACGCTGTCGCGTAGCCCGGTGCCGGCGTCGCGAGCCGCCACGCACAGGCGGCGGTCGCCGGAACGCACGTAGAGCTGCACGCTCTCGCCGGTCGCCTCGTGCAGCTCGGCCAGGACCGGGCCGGCCAGCGCGGCCAGGTCCAGCGCCGGGCCGGCCCGGACGGCCAGCTCGGTCAGCCGCGGGCCGAGCCGGAAGGCGCCAGAGCCGTCGCGGGCCACCAGGCGGTGCGCCTCCAGCGCGACCAGCAGCCGGTAGGCCGTCGGCCGGGGCAGGCCGCTGGCGGCGGCCAGCCAGCGCAGCGTCCGCGGGCCGTCGCCGAGCAGGTCCAGCAGCGCGACCGACCGGTCCAGCACGCCGACGCCGGCGGCTCGGTTGCCGCCGGGCCCGTCCTGTCGTAGAGTGCTCATATCCTGAGCAGGCTATCTCATTATGTGAGACACCCATAACCTGAGACGCACATAGCCGCCCTGACCAAGCACAGCCGACTGATTCGAGACGCAAGTGACCGGACGCCTCTTCGACAAGGTCTGGGACCGTCACCTCGTGGCCAGCCCCGAGGGCGAGCCCTCCCTGCTCTACATTGACCTGCACCTGGTGCACGAGGTCACCTCGCCGCAGGCCTTCGAGGGCCTGGAGCTGGCGGGCCGCAAGGTGCGCCGGCCGGACCTGACGGTCGCCACCATGGACCACGACGTGCCGACGATCGGGCTGGACCAGCCGATCGCCGATGAGCTCGCCGCCGCGCAGATCGCGCGGCTGCGCCGCAACTGCGCCGAGCACGGGATCACCCTGCACGCCCTGGGCAGCCGCGACCAGGGCATCGTGCACGTGATCGGCCCGCAGCTCGGGCTCACCCAGCCGGGCATGACCGTGGTCTGCGGCGACAGCCACACCTCCACGCACGGGGCGTTCGGCGCGCTGGCCTTCGGGATCGGCACCACGGAGGTCGAGCACGTGCTCGCCACCCAGACGCTCGGGCAGGTCAAGCCGGACGCGATGGCGGTCCATGTGGAGGGGGACCTGCCGCCCGGCACCACGGCCAAGGACCTGGCGCTCACCATCATCCGGGCGCTCGGCACCGGCGGCGGGGTGGGCTCGGTCATCGAGTACCGCGGCGCGGCCATCCGCGCACTGTCGATGGAAGGCCGGATGACGGTCTGCAACATGTCCATCGAGGGTGGCGCGCGGGCCGGGATGATCGCCCCCGACGAGACCACCTTCGCCTTCCTGGAGGGCCGCCGGCACAGCCCGAAGGGCGCGGCCTGGGAGCGGGCGCTGGAGGACTGGCGCGGCCTGGTCACCGGCGAGGGCGCGGAGTTCGACCACGAGATCACGATCGACGCCAGCGCCGTCCGGCCGGCCGTGACCTGGGGTACCAACCCCGCGCAGTCGGTCTTCATCGACGACGCCGTGCCCGACCCGGCCTCTTTCGCCACCCCGGCGCAGCAGCAGTCGGCGCAGCGGGCGCTGACCTACATGGCCCTGCAGGCGGGCACGCCGATGCGGGACATCGCGGTGGACACCGTGTTCATCGGGTCGTGCACCAACGGCCGGCTGGCCGACCTGCGGGAGGCCGCGCAGGTCCTCCGGGGCAAGAAGGTCCACCCGGGCGTGCGCGCGCTGGTCGTGCCGGGCTCGGCCCGGGTCAAGGCCGACGCCGAGGCCGAGGGCCTGGACAAGCACTTCACCGAGGCGGGCTTCGAGTGGCGCTCGGCGGGCTGCTCGATGTGCCTGGGCATGAACGGGGACATCCTGTCCCCGGGCCAGCGCTCCGCCTCGACCAGCAACCGCAACTTCGAGGGCCGCCAGGGGCCGGGGGGCCGCACCCACCTGGTCTCGCCGGCCGTGGCGGCCGCGACCGCGGTGGCGGGTCACTTCGCAGCACCAGGAGACGTGTGATGGCGGGCATCCAGCAGATAGCGGGCCGGGCCGTGGCGCTGGAGCGCCGCGACGTCGACACCGACCAGATCATCCCGGCCGCGTGGCTCAAGCGGGTCGAGCGGACCGGGTTCGCGCCCGGCCTGTTCGGCGCCTGGCGCAACGACCCGGACTTCGTGCTGAACCGGCCCGGCGCCGCGCAGGCCAAGGTGCTGGTGGCCGGGGCCAACTTCGGCTGCGGCTCGTCGCGCGAGCACGCGGTCTGGGCCCTGCAGGACTTCGGCTTCCAGGCCGTCGTCTCGCCCCGGTTCGCCGACATCTTCCGCGGCAACTGCATCAGCTCCGGGCTGGTCCCGGTGGAGGCCGACGAGAAGTCCGTCAGCGCGCTGTTCGCGGCCCTGGCGGCCGACCCGGACGCCGAGGTGGTCGTGGACGTGGCCGCCCGCACCGTGGCCATTCCCGCCGCAGGGATCAGCGAGCCGTTCACCATCGCCGACTTTGCCCAGTGGCGGCTGCTGGAAGGGCTGGATGACGTGGCGCTCACCCTGCGGCATGAGGACGCTATCTCCGCTTACGAGGCCACCCGGGCACCCTGGCTGCCAAGTTCCGCGGCGAGCGAGTTCGCCCGCGGCTGAAGCTGCGCTATTGTGTACAGGACGTTACGCCTGACGATGACGCCAGGCCGCGAACGGTCAGATCGCTTGATGCTCGATCGCTTATGGGAGTCCAGCCGTGAACCGCGTGTTCCTCGAACACCTCGTACTTATTATCACGTAGCGCGTGCCCGCCTCAGGGCCCGCGCTACAACCTCTTTGCCAATACGGCAGGGAGGTTTTTTGTTGGACTACCTACTACCTGCAGCACCGCCCCACCCGCAAAGAAGGAGCACCCCGTGGACATGACCGGAGCCCAGGCACTCGTGCGCAGCCTCGAGGAGCAGGGCGTCGAGGTAGTCTTCGGCCTGCCCGGCGGCACGATCCTGCCGACTTACGACCCCCTGCTGTCCTCCTCGCTGCGGCACATCCTGGTCCGCCACGAGCAGGGCGCCGGGCACGCCGCGGAGGGCTATGCCTGGGCCACGGGCAAGCCAGGGGTGTGCATGGCCACCAGCGGGCCGGGAGCGACCAACCTGGTCACCGCGCTGTCGGATGCTTACATGGACTCCGTGCCCATGGTGGCCGTCACCGGCCAGGTGGGCACCAAGATGATCGGCACCGACGCCTTCCAGGAAGCCGACATCACCGGCATCACGCTGCCGATCACCAAGCACAACGAGATCGTGACCGAGGTGGAGCGGATCCCGGCCGCCGTCGCCGAGGCCTTCCACATCGCCACCACCGGGCGCCCCGGCCCGGTCCTCATCGACGTGCCCAAGGACATCCAGCAGGGCCGGGGCGACGTCTCCTGGCCGGCCACCATGGACCTGCCTGGCTACAAGGTGCCCGGCCCGCCGAGCGGGGAGGCCATCGCGGCCGCCGCCGCGCTGCTGCGCCAGGCCCGCCGCCCGGTGCTGTACGTGGGCGGGGGAGTGATCAAGTCCAACTCGCACGAGGAGCTGCTCCGGCTCGCGGAGCTGGCCCAGGCGCCGGTCGTGACCACGCTGATGGCCCGGGGCGCGTTCCCGGACTCGCACCGGCTGGCGCTGGGCATGCCCGGCATGCACGGCACCTATCCGGCGGTGGCCGCGCTGCAGGAGGCTGACCTGCTGGTCGCGCTCGGGTCCCGGTTCGACGACCGGGTCACCGGCAGCCTGCCGCATTTCGCGCCGCACGCCCGGATCGTGCACGCCGACATCGACCCGGCCGAGATCGGCAAGAACCGGCAGCCGGACGTGGCCATCCTGGGCGACCTCAGGGCCACCCTCGTCGGGCTGACCGCCAGCCTGGACGCCGAGATCGCGGAAGCGGGTCCCCTGGACACCCGGGACTGGCTGGCCACGGTGAACAACTGGAAGCGCCAGTTCCCGCTGCGCTACAGCCAGGCCGACGGCGGCCCGCTCAAGCCGCAGTACGTGGTCGAGCGGCTATCCGCCCTGACCGGCGGCAACGCGATCGTGGTGGCCGGGGTCGGCCAGCACCAGATGCACGCCTCGCAGCACTACTCGTTCACCAAGCCGCGCAGCTGGATCAACTCCGGCGGCGCGGGGACGATGGGCTTCGCCGTGCCGGCCGCGATGGGCGCCCAGGTGGGCAGGCCCGGCGAGCTCGTGGTGGCCATCGACGGCGATGGCTGCTTCCAGATGACGGCCCAGGAGCTGGCCACCTGCGCCATCGAGGGGCTGCCGATCAAGGTGCTGATCTTCAACAACGGCTTCCTGGGCATGGTGCGCCAGTGGCAGGAGCTGTTCTACGACGAGCGCTACTCCCAGGTCGAGCTGGGCCAGGCCATCCCCGACTACGTCAAGCTGGCCGAGGCCTACGGCTGCTACGGGCTGCGCTGCGACAGCGCCGACCAGGTGGACGAGGTACTGGAGAAGGCGCTGGCCGCGACCGACGTGCCGGCTGTCGTGGACTTCCGCGTGCACGATCGCGAGGGCGTCTTCCCGATGGTGCCGGCCGGCCAGCCCAACGACCAGATCGTGCTGGGCCCCGAGTTCAGCGCCGACGAGCAGCGCGCGGCCGCGCGCCGGACTGTGCTCCAAACGAAAAGGTGACCCGATGACCACGCACACGCTGTCTGTCCTGGTCGAGAACAAGCCGGGCGTGCTGTCGCACGTGGCGGGCCTGTTCTCCCGCCGCGCCTTCAACATCGCCTCGCTGGCGGTCGGCCCGACCTCGGACGAGAAGGTGAGCCGGATCACCATCGTGGTGGACGGCGACACCACCCCGGTCGAGCAGGTCATGAAGCAGCT
>Ga0208219_1000153_pt1 | contig 27833 bp, 30 predicted proteins | sample NGESurshal072012_7_FD_184469 | JGI IMG/M metagenome (GOLD analysis project Ga0208219, IMG submission 184469) | Arctic peat soil microbial communities from Barrow, Alaska - NGEE Surface sample 53-2 shallow-072012 (SPAdes) | ecosystem: Environmental > Terrestrial > Soil > Wetlands > Peat ... | reverse complement strand
GTACGCCCTCACCGCGCTTTCCGAGCACGGCGCCGCCCGGGGGCTCTGGCTCGCGGCCGCCCGCATCGCCCGGTGCCATCCGTTTCATCCCGGTGGGGTCGATCTTCCCTAGAGAGACCCCTCGCGCCGCGTGACTGCTGGTCCCGCGAGCGCTCCAGAAAGGATCCCAAGCTCAGTGGATAATCGAAGGCTGCTCATCGCCGTCCTCGTCTCGATGGCGATCTGGCTCGGCTGGACTCTGCTCTTCCCCGAGAAGCCCAAGTTCGGCGACGTAACATTCTCGCCGCCGACCGCGGAGCAGCCGCAGGCGGATGAGAACACACGCCTTCGGCGTGGTATACGCACGCTCGAACTCGAGCAGCAGCGTGCGCTGTATGCGCTCCACCAGGCCTCGATTCTGCTAGCGACGGCAGGCGCGAGCATGGAGAGGGAGTTTCCGCGCGTCTTGTCACTTCGGTGGCCGCGCGATGTCTAGTTGGTCCGGCAGCGACGACGAACTCCTGAACGCCCGGGAAGCGGCGGAGCTCCTGACGGTTAAGCCGTCGACCCTCCTCGCCTGGGCACGCGATGGTCGAGTCCCCGTTCACCGCCTTGGCCCGCGCCACCTGCGGTGGACACGTCCTCTTCTCCGGGAGATCCGCGACGCCGCCCTGGAGCCCGCAACGCGTATCTGAGCGACACTTCACGTGCCGTCCGACTCACGAAGAAGGGCTTGCCTGCGACGCGAGCAGACCCGAAGAGCGCACCCCGAGAGCTACCGGCCTAAAGGGCGGGTGAGGTTAGTTCCGCGAGCAGGATCTGGGACTCAACTGGGACTCATGTTTTCGCCAAGAAAACAAAAACCCCCGATTTCCGGGGGTTTTAGGAGCGGATGATGGGACTCGAACCCACGACCTTCTGCATGGCAAGCAGACGCTCTAGCCAACTGAGCTACATCCGCGCGAGGCCGGAAGTATAGCCCCGGCTCTGGGCGTGTCTGTGCCCTACGGGCGGACGATGCGGCCGAGCGCCCACGCGAACGCGAGCGCGCCGCGCGTGACGGAGACATAGAAGAGCAGCGTGGCCGAGAGCAGGGTCAGGAGATGCGCCATACGCTTATCGTCGACCATCGCCGCCGCTTGACTCATCACCGCTCTGGTGGTTCAGTGCCCCGCTTCACCCGCATCGAGAGCCTCGTTCACCAGCCGGTCGGCGAGCTCGTTGTGCTCCCGCCTGACCGCCGTGTACGAGACCTTCCCGATCTCGCGCGCGAGGCGCGACGCCTGGATGGAGAGATCCTGCAGCGCGGCGTTCTTCACCCGGTACTCGCCGGTCATCTGCTTCACGAGCAGCTCCGAGTCGGAGACGACCTCAACCTCGGGCACGGCCAGCTCGACCGCCTTCTCCAGCCCGGCGATCAAGGCCCGGTACTCGGCGACGTTGTTCGTCGCCACGCCGATCCTCTCCCCGCGCGCCGCGAGAACGGTCCCGTCCTCCGCCTCGAGCACGTAGCCGTACGCGGCCGGTCCGGGATTGCCCCGCGCGCCGCCGTCTGTGAAGAGCTTCGCCTTCATGACAGAAGCTCGTACACGTCGAACGCCGGCTCCTCGTACGGGTGCGCGTCGCGCAGCGCCGCGACCACCGCGTCGTGCTTCTCCGCGGGGTAAACCGTCTCGAGCCGCAACTCCCGCGTGTGCTCCTCGCGTCCCGCCTTCCCCACGCTCGGCTGCGCGCCGGGACCGGCGAAGAACGTCCCCGTCCCCTCCGTGTACCAGGAGCAGCGCTCGTACTTCCCGATGCGCCCTGCGCCCGCGGCGAAGAGCGCGTCACGGACAGTGTCGAGCGCCTCGGGCGGAACGAAGACGACGAGCTTGCGGTTCACCGCTCAGTCGTCGATCTGCGCGCGCTGAAGCTTCCCCGAGTAGTCGACGTAGATCGACTTCCACTCGGTGAAGACGTCGAGCGCCGCCTGGCCGGCCTCGCGGTGGCCGTTGCCGGTGTCCTTCGTGCCGCCGAACGGCAGGTGCACCTCGGCGCCGGTCGTGCCGGCGTTCACGTACGTGATCCCGGCCTCGAGGTCGCGCATCGCGCGGAACGCAGTGTTCACGTCTCGCGTGAAGATCGAGGACGAGAGCCCGTACTTGATCCCGTTCGAGACGCGGATTGCCTCGTCGGCGTCGCGCACCTTGATGAGCGCGGTGACCGGCCCGAAGATCTCCTCCTGCGCGACGCGCATCTGCGGATCGACGTCCGCGAAGATCGTCGGCCGGTAGAAGAAGCCGCGCGCGAGGTCGCCCTCGGTCGCGACTTCGCCGCCGGTCAGGAGGCGCGCGCCTTCGTCGCTGCCGATCTTCGAGTACGAGTGGATCTTGTCCAGCGCCGCCTTGTTGATGACGGGACCGATGTCGGTGTCGCCCTCCCATCCGGGACCGAGCCGTAGCTTCTCGACCGCGGCGACGAGCTTCTTCTGCAGCGCGTCGTACACCTTCTCGTGTGCGATGACGCGCGACGCGGCGGTGCAGCGCTGGCCCGACGTGCCGAACGCCGACCACACGATGCCGTTCACGGCGAGGTCGAGGTCGGCGTCGTCCATGACGATGATCGCGTTCTTGCCGCCGAGCTCCAGGTGCACGTGCTTCAGCGTCTCCGCGCCCGCCTCCAGCACCTTGACGCCGGTCTCGCGCGAGCCCGTCAGCGTGATGACGCGGATGTCCGGGTGGCGCACCATGCGGTCGCCGACGCTGCTCCCGCCACCGTAGACGATGTTCACGACGCCGTCCGGGAGCCCCGCCTCGCCGAGCAGCTCGACGAAGCGCTCCGCGAGTGCCGGCGTGTCCGTCGCCGGCTTCAACACGACCGTGTTGCCGCAGATGAGCGCGGGGATGAGCTTCCACGACGGGATGGCGATCGGAAAGTTCCACGGCGTGATCGCGCCGACGACGCCGACCGGCTGCCGAATGCTCATGTTCCACTTGTCCGGGAGCTCCGACGGAGTCGTCTGGCCGAAGAGGCGCCGCCCTTCGCCTGCCATGTAGTACGTAATGTCGATCGCTTCCTGGACGTCGCCGCCCGCCTCGGCGCGCACCTTGCCCATCTCGTGCGTCATGAGCTCTGTGAGCGCGTCCTTCTCCTGCTCGAGCAGGCGCGCGAACCGGTAGAGGATCTCGCCGCGCTTCGGCGCCGGGACGAGCCGCCAGTGCGCGTACGCCTCCTTCGCCGCGGCGACCGCACGGTCGACGTCCTCGCCGGTCGAGCGCGGGAAGACGCCGATCGTCTCGCCGTCGGCCGGGCTCGTGCTCTCGAAGGTCTCCGTCCCTGTGGCAGCCATGGGACGAGGGTAATCGCTAGCTGGGCGCGTCCGTGTCCGGGAACGTGCCGGGAATGCGGGCCCGGCGGCGGTCGCGAATCTCGCGCTGCTCCTTGTGCTCGGCCGCGTCCTTGCCTGCCCGGCGGTCGTTGCCCTCGCGCCGGTCGACGATGACGGTCACGTTCGGGTTGTCCCGGTAGTACTCGACCATCTTGTCGTACAGCTCGGTGGCGAGCTCTCGGGGAATGACGCAGTAGATCATCCTGCTCCGATTGTGAAGGAGTGCGGCGCCGTCCGCTAGATGCGGGCGATGTCCGGGACGAGACGGCCCTCGTCCTCGACCCGCGTGTTCCAGTCCTTGTAGCTCGACTCGAGCTCGTCCAGCTCGTGCCCGCGGGCCTCGAGGCGAACCGGCTGCGCCGATTCCGGACTGACCCGGTACTGGTACCAGGAGAGATCCCAGGCCACCGTGACGGCCAGCTCGCGGGAGACCCCGGAGAGCGGGACGATGCTCGCGCGCGCCTCGCCGAGGCTCTTCGCGATGCCGCCGACCGTGCGCCGGTAGGTGCTCGCGTTGAAGAGGTCGGCTGCCTCGAGCACCGCCACTTCGTCGTTGGAGAGGCGGCGCAGGATCGGCTCCGGCGGCGCGATCGTCTTGCCGTTCGAGCGCGAGAGGCCGAGGATCTCGACCAGGCCGCGACGACGGCGGCGACTCTCGCCGGCGATCGTCGGCTGCGTCGGCGTGCCTTCCTTGATCCACCCGTGCTCGATCGCCGTCTCCTGACAGAGCGGGCACACGTGCACGAGCTCCGCGCCCTCCTCGGGCGCGAAGCGCACGGAGCGTTCGCCCAACAGGAGCGTCCGCTCGCAGACGGCGCATTGCCGCAGCGTCGAGATCTTCGTGACCCGCACTGGTGACGACTATAGCCCCCTTGCCGAGGGCTATCGGCGCCGCTATGGTGACATACATGTGTGTTTTACATGTAGGGGCATGAGAGGCGGCCCGAGAGCCCGCAGGCACCACCGCGGCCGCTGGCACGTGCTCGCGCGCGTGGAGCGGTTCACGGAGCCTGCGCTCCTCCTGCTCCTGCGCGAGCGGCCGACCCACGGCTACGACCTGCTCGAGCGCCTGCCCGAGCTGACGGGCGAGTCGCGCGTCGAGATGGGCAACCTCTACCGCCTTCTGCGCGCGCTCGAGGAGGAGGGCCTCGTCGTCTCCGAGTGGAGCGACGGCAAGCGCACGTACGCGATCACCGAGCGCGGCGTGCAACTGCTCGACCAGTGGGTCGAGGCGCTCCGCACCTCCCAGGAGCGGACGCAGCGATTTATCGAACGCTACGAGCAAGGGAGGTGAACATGCACGGACACCATCGCCATGGTTGGGGCGGCGGCCCGCGGATCCTTTTCCGCGGCGGCTTCCCGAATCGCCAGGAGCTCCTCGAGCGGCTGGAGAACTACCAGCGCGACCTCGAGCAGCAGCTCGCGGACATCGCGGACGTGATCTCGCATCTGCGGGACCGCCCGCAAGACCCGCAGCCGCAGCAGTGACCGAGCTTGGAGCGCGAGGCCGTCAGGCTTTCGCGGTCTCGCGCTCCTTCTTGGTCGCTTCGATGATCTTCTGCGCCACGTGCGTCGGGACTTCCTCGTAGCGGAGGAAGGCCATGTGGTAATCGCCACGGCCGCCGGTCATCGACGTGAGCGCCTGCGAGTACGTGAGGATCTCGGCCATCGGCACCTCGGCGCGGATGGTCGTCATGCCGGCGACGGGCTCCATCCCCTGCAGCCGCCCGCGGCGTGAGTTGAGGTCGCCGTTGACCGCGCCGACGGTCTCGTCGGGGACGCTCACCTCGATCTCCATGATCGGCTCGAGCAGCACCGGTTCGGCCTTCGCGTACGCGTCCTTGAACGCGAGCGAGCCGGCGATCTTGAACGCCATCTCCGACGAGTCGACCGCGTGCTCCATCCCGTCGACGAGCATGACGCGGACGCCCTGGATCGGTGCGCCGGCGAGGTCGCCGTGCTCCATCGCCTCGCGCACGCCCTTGTCCACGGCGGGGCGGAAGCTGTGGGAGATGACGCCGCCGACGATCTTGTCCACGAACTCGTAGCTGAGGTCGCCGCCGTCCTCGGCGGGTAGCGGCTCGATCACGATCTCGCAGTCGCCGAACTGGCCGCGACCGCCGGTCTGCTTCTTGTACCGGTGCCGCGCGCGGGCCTCCTTGCGGATCGTCTCCTTGTACGGCACGCGCGGCGGGTGCAGCTCGACGTCGACGTGGAAGCGGCTGTGCAGGCGGTCGACGGCGACCTCGACCTGCATCTGCGAGAGGCCGGAGAGGAGCTGCTCGCCCGTCTGCGGGTCGCGGCGCATCTGCAGTGTCGGGTCCTCCTCGGAGAGGCGGCGCATGCCGGCGGCCATCTTCTCCTCGTCGCCCTTCGCCTTCGGCGAGACGGCGAAGCTCATCACCGGTTGCGGAAAGTCGATGTGCGGCGGCTCGACCGGCACCTCGTGGTCAACGAGCACGTCGCCGGTGACGACGTCCTTGAGCTTGGCGACCGCGCCGATGTCCCCCACGCCGAGTGCGTCGACGGGCTCGTTGTCCTTGCCCTGCAGCAAGAGCACCTGGCCGAGTCGCTCCTTCGCGTGCGTGCGCGGGTCGACGAGCGTCGTGTCGCCCGAGACCGGGCCAGCGAGGACGCGGAAGCAGCTGATGCGACCCGCGAACGGGTCGGCGATCGTCTTGAAGACGAACACCGCCTGCTTTGCATCGCCGAACTCGATCGTCGTTCCCTTGCGCGCCGGCGACGGGACGCCCTCGACGAGCAGATCGAGGAGCGCGGTCGTGCCGAGATTCTTCGTCGCGACACCGCACGCGACCGGATAGAGCTCGTCGCGCGTCACCGCGCCCTTCAGTGCGGCCGCGACGTCCTCGGCCGGCAGCTCCTCCCCCTCGAGGTAGCGCGCCATCAGGTCCTCGTTCGTCTCGACGACGGCGTCGAGGAGCTTCTCGCGGTACTCCTGCACCTGGGCGGCCATCGAGTCGGGGATCGGCTGCGGCCCGCCTTCCTTGCCGCCGGTGGGGTCCATGTACGCGCACATGTGCAGCAGGTCGACGACGCCGGTCATCTCGTGCTCCGAACCAATGGGAAGGTGTATCGCTACACAGCGGTCCGACAACTGCGTGCGCGCGGCCTCGAGCACGCGGAAGAAGTCGGCGCGCTCGCGGTCGAGCATGTTCACGAACACGACGCGCGAGAGCTCGTACTCCTCGGCGCGCGCCCAGACGCGAAGGCTGTTCACTTCGACGCCCATGACGCCGCTGAGCACGACGAGCGCGCCCTCGACGACGCGCAGCGCCGCGAAGGTGTCCGCCTGGAAGCCCGCGTCGCCGGGGCAGTCGATCAGGTTGATCTTGCGTTCGTGCCAGTCGAGGTGCGTGAACGTCCCCGAGAGCGACATCTGACGCCGGTGCTCGTCGTCCTCCCAGTCGCTGACGGTCGTCCCCTGCCCGATGGACCCGAGCCTGTTCGTCTTCCCGGCCTGGAACAGCAGCGCCTCGACGAGCGAGGTCTTGCCGACTCCGCGGTGGCCGACGACGGCGATGTTGCGGATCTTTCCAGGCTCGGTAGCAGGCATGGAGCTCCTGTCCTCGGGTGATGTCTTAGCCGGATCGTAACCCGGTTCCGAGGCTCAGAGGGTCGAGCCCGACACAGGCACGGCCGGGGCCCAGGCCCTGTTACGAGAGTGTCACGGCTTCGTCACGTCATGCCGAATCATGCGACGTACCTCGTGACTTATCCGTAACAGGGCTTGACCCCGGTCATGTCCTTCGGTCTAGCCGCCCACCCCGTATGCGGCGCTCCAGAACGAGCACTTGTGGTCGGAGGCGAACCCGGACTCCGGCGCGGGCGCCGGCTCGGTCAGCGACTGCGCCTCGTCGGTCGCCGCCGTGTACGCCGGCCAAGCCGGGAGGCCGGCGCCGTTCGGGTTCCCGTGCTTGGCGAAGTTCGTCCAGTAGCCCTGCATGTCGGCGGCGAGCTTCGCCTGCCCGGCGCTCAGCTTGCCGGCACTTGTCGGGAAGAGGTACTGGAGCTCGGCGGAGTGGTAGTCGCCGAGCGAGTACGGGACCGGCGGGATCGGGTAGAGGAACGGCGGGTTCTGATCGTTGAGCTCGTACTGGTACGTCGGCGTGAACTGCGAGAGGTTCTGGACGTCCTCGCGGGCGTTGCACGCGAAGATCGCGTCAGTACCCACCGCGCCGAGAGCGTTGTACGGCGTCGGGTACGCGCCGACCGGGTACGTGGCCACGATGGGCGCGGCGATCGAGGCCGACGGAAACTGCAGCTCCGTCGCAACCTGCTGCTGGTAGTTCGCAGCCGTCACCGGGTTGCCCGACTGCGTCGTGAGCAGGTCGACGAAGAGCATCCACTCGTCGTGGTTCGAGCCTGACATCACGGGCACGTGGTTGAAGTCGCCCGTCTTGAATGCGGTCGAGTACTGCTCCGGCAGGAAGCTGCTGATGTTCGGGTACTGCGTGATCGCAGTCTCGTTCGCAAGCAGCGTCGTCACGGGCAGGGCACGCAGGCACGCCGCGGTCTGGTCGCTGCAGCCCATCTTCGTTGCGAGCGCCTCACCCGTCGCCTCCGCCTGCGCAAGCGTCGGAATGGTCTCCGCATACGCGCCGCTCTCGACGATCGCGCGCTGGAACAGCCCCTTCCCCGAAGGCGACACGAGCTCGGAGCGGACGCTGAGGCCTCCCGCCGACTCGCCGAAGATCGTGACGTTCGACGGGTTGCCGCCGAAGTGGGCGATGTTGTGCTTCACCCACGCGAGCGCGAACTGCTGGTCCATCAGGCCGTAGTCGCCCGAGTCCTGCGTCGACGACTCGGCGCTGAGCGCGGGATGCGCGAGAAAGCCGAGCAGGCCGAGCCGGTAGTTGATGGTCACGACGATGACGCCGTGCTTGACGAGGGAGGTCGGGTCGTAGTCGGTGCCTTCGCCGGATATGAGCGAGCCGCCGTGGATCCAGAACATGACCGGCAGCTTCGTTGCGGGCTTCGCACTCGTCGGCGTGTAGACGTTCAGGAACAGGCAGTCCTCGTTGGTGCTCGGGACGCCGAACGGGCCGAGCGTCTGCGGGCACGACGACCCGAACTGCGTCGTCTGGAGGATGCCCTTCCAGCGAGCGTGCGCTTGCGGCGGCTTCCAGCGCAGCGGGCCGACGGGCGGCGCCGCGTACGGGATGCCGCGGAACGCGCGGATGCCTCCGCTGATCGCGCCTTTGATCGGGCCCGTGTCCGTTGCGACAACGGTCGGCTCGACCTTCGGCTTCTTCGGCTTCGGCTTCGCCGAGGCCCCGCCTGCTACGACCGCAGCGACGACACACACGAACACGAGCGCGCGCTTCATCGCGACTCCCCTCGTTGAACGGCGATTCAACGGGAGTCTAGGGGATCGCTACAGCGTCGCGCGCGTGGCCGAGCCGGCGAGCCGCGCCTTCAGGCGGAGGATCGCCTTCGTGTGCAGCTGCGAGACGCGCGACTCAGTGACGCCGAGCACCTCGCCGATCTCGCGCAGCGTCAGCTCCTCGTAGTAGTAGAGCGTGACGACGAGCTTCTCCCGCTCAGGCAGGCGGGCGATCGAGTCCGCGATCGCCTCGCGCAGCTCGACCTGTGAGAGCGCGCCCTGGGGGTCCGGCGCGTCGGTGTCCTCGATCGTGTCGATGAGGGCCACCTGGTCGCCGCCCGACCCGGAGATCGTCCACAGCTCGTCGAGCGCGGCGATCGACGACCGCGAGATCTCGGACAGGCTCTCGTCCAGCTCCTCCGTCGTGAGGCCGAGCTTGCCGGCGATCTCCTCGTCGCTTGGGACGCGGCCCAGCTTCGCCTCCAGCTCGCCGATGGCCCGCTCGATGTCGCGGGCCCGAGAGCGCACCGAGCGCGGGACCCAGTCGAGCGCGCGCAGCTCGTCGATGATCGCCCCGCGGATCCGGGCGATCGCGTACGTCTCGAACTTCACGTCCCGCTCCGGGTCGTAGCGCTCGATCGCGCCGATCAGCCCGAGCAGGCCGTAGGAAACGAGGTCCTCGTCGTCGACGTGAGCAGGGAGCCCGCTGCCGAGGCGGCCGGCGACGTACTTCACGAGCGGGGCGTACGTGACGATGAGGCGGTCGCGGACGGCCGGGTCGGCCTTCGCCCGGTACTCGCGCCACAGCGCCTGCATCTCGTCGGGGCGGCTCACGGAGAGAGAATACGGCGTGCGCCGCCGGTTTCCTCAGCGACGGAAAGCGGCGAGGGCCATCGAGGCCATCCAGACGGCCAGCGCGAGCGCGGCAACGGCGATGATCCAGCCGCGCACGCCGTGCCCGGTGGCCGCGACGGCGACGAGGACGAACGCCGCCGCAAGAACCGAAAACAGGAGCCCGAGCGCCCTGTGCTGCACCAGGCGACGGTACTATCAGGCGCGCCTAGGGGCGTAGCTCAGTTGGTAGAGCGGCGGTCTCCAAAACCGTAGGCCGGGGGTTCGAGTCCCTCCGCCCCTGTTTTCGCGGCGTCTCCAAGTGGCGAGGGAGCGGTACACCCCCTCCGGCTAGCTTGAGGCTGTGGCCCTCGCGCTCACCGCCCCTTCACCGTCGACGATCCGGCGCGCGCGGCGCGAGGTGGCGGCTTCGGACGCCCTCGCCGACGCGGCCATCGCGTTCCGGCGTGAGCGCGGCCGCCGCGGCGACCGGGAGCTCGACCAGGCGCTCACCCGCGGCGCCGACGCGCTCCTCTCTGACGCCTTCGAGCTCGGCTGGTGGCGCGACGAGGGCGGCAGCTTCGCCCACTACCTCCTCTCCTTCAGCCTCGAGTGGGTATGGGAGGAGCTCGCCTCCGGCGGGACGTCGGTCTATCCCCATCCGTGGCGCTTCCGACAGCCCGGCCACGGGATGTCGATGGCGATCGCGTACGCCGACCGCTTTTACCCGCACGCGCTGCGACCGCTCGAGCTCGCCCGCAGCGAGCGCGTCGAGATGAGCTGGGGCCGGCGCGCGCTGAGCGCCCTCGGCGGGCTCGGCACCTGGTACCCCATCACGCCGGCGGTCTACGACGGGCGGTGCACACCTCTCCGCTCGTGGCCCTCCAGCCGCGGGCGCACGCAGCTCGCCGCCTTCGTCGCGGGCGCGCGGCTGCCGTTCGACACGATCGTGAACGGCCGCCGCGTGTGCGGGAACCGCTCGCTGCTCGTCCGCACGCTGTTGCACGAGGAGACGCACGCCGGATTCTGGCGCACGTACCGGCGCGAACCGAACCGGCTCGCCGCGTCCATCGAGGAGAACGTCGTGCAGCTCTTCGAGCTCGCCGTCGGAGCTGCGCTGCGCGACGGCTATCTGCCGAGTGTCGACGACGTCGAGCGCGCGGCGTGGAAGGACCGGCGGCACGGCGTCGTCGAAGTGATCGCGGCGTGCGCGGGCGGCGGCGGACTACGCGGTGTATGCCGCCGCGCGCGTGCGCTGACCGTGCACGCGTCACGGCTGCCGCGCGAGAGCGACGTCGCTGCGCTCCTCAACCGGCGCGCCGGCGGACGCCGGCCCGTGTACGCGTGGAGGTATGCCCTGCGCTAGTGCTTGCCGGCCAACAGTCGCGCGAGCGTCCCGTGCACGAACGGGTCGCTCGACACCGACACCGAGCCGGAGAACGGGTACTCGAGCAGCACGACCGTCAGCAGTCCGGCGCCGACCACCACCGACACCATGACGACGAGAGTGACGTCGAGGCCAGGTTTGTGCGTCCGCAGGAAGTAGGTCGTGAGGATGCTGATCCCCGCCGTGAGCAGCAGCAGCACCGTGAACGAGTCCGGCAGAGCCGAGTTGGATGCCGCTATGCGATTTCGCCGCAGGGCGATCAGATCGTTCATCCTGTCCACGGCGGACACGTAGAACGTCTTCTGCGTCTCGGTCACCGGGTCGTACGACTGCATGGCCGCGAAGAGCTTGTCCGTCGCGACGACGCCGGCCTGCACCTTCGTCGCGTTTCCATCGCGCATCGCGGGGAACTCGACATTCCGGACGACATCGATGTAGGCGATCAGCTGCGTGTCGACTCGGTCGCGAGCCGGAATCGGAAAGACGCGCACGTCGCGCTGGATCTGCCCGAGCGCGTTCGCCTCGTCCGTGACGTTCGCCGACGCGTCGTTGTACCCCTGGTAGAGGTTGACCGCCGCGAACGCGAGCACGAGCGCGAAGAGCGTCATGACCATGGCCGCGACCGCGACGACGATCGCGCTCGACGAATCCGTCCGCCAGGAATCGAGCCGGCCGCGCACGACGAAGAACACGCCGACTGCGAGCGCCGGAAGCCCGACGACCACGATGACGAGGAGCGCCCATTCGGGCACGGTGTTGAGAATCGAGCGGATCACTCGGTCGCTAGGTGTCGTCGCGGCGTTCGAGCCGCGAACGGAAAGCATCCCGGATCGACCGGTCGGACAACCTCGGACCGGGCTCGAGCTCCGGCTCCTCGGGCTCACGCCGCTTCACGTTCGTCACCTCTTCGGTGCGCTCGCCATACGAGTGCGCGTAGACCTCTTCCTCGGCCAGTTGAGGAAGTTCGCGCCGGCTGCGGCGGCGACGCAGCAACACGGCCCTCTCCTATCACTCCACTGCGTCCAGTGCCAGCTGGCGGTACTCCACCAGCCCGGACACGCCGACGCCGACGAGGCGCAGCGCGCCCGGCCGGTCGCGCAGGCCACGGTCGAGCAGCCGGCACGCCAGGTCGCCGATCTGCGCGGGGTCGTCGATGCCGACGTCGAGCGAGGTCGACCGGCTGCGAATGGAGAAGTCCGCGTAGCGGAGCTTCGTCGTCACCGTCCTCGCCGTCTGGCCGCGCGAGCGGAGATGGCCTGCGACCTCGGTCGCCATGCCGCGCAGCTCGTCGTGCAGGCGCTCGCGGTCGACGAGATCGCGCTCGAAGGTGTTCTCCACCGAGATGGAGATGCGCTCGACCCCGAACTCCAGGCCGCGCGGGTCGACGCCGCGTGCGCGGTCGCGCAGCACCTGGCCGACGCTCCCGGGGAGCAGCCGCCGCAGGTCGTCGTCCCCGAGCGCCGCAAGCGCCCCGATCGTCTGCACGTCGGCGGCCCGCAGCCGCTGCTCCGCCTTCGGCCCCACTCCCGGCAGCCGCCGCACGTCGAACGGCGCGAGGAACGCCGCCTCCTGGCCGGGGACGACGACCGTCAGCCCGCCCGGCTTGCGCGCGTCGCTGCCGATCTTCGCCACCACCTTGCACGGCGCGACCCCGAGCGAGCACGTGAGGCTCGTCCCCGCGCGCACGGCCGTCTGCACCGCCTCGGCGACGACGCGCGCCTCGAGGAAGCCGGACGCGACCTCGCCGAGATCGAGGTACCCCTCGTCGATGCCGGTCTGCTCGAGCGTCGGGACGATGCCGCGCACCGTCGACCACACGTGGCGCGAGTACTCGCGGTAGAGGCTGTGGCGCGGCCGCACGATGACGGCCTCGGGGCAGCGGCGGATCGCCTCGGCGGCGCTCATCGCCGAGTGGATGCCGAACCCGCGCGCGACGTAGTTCGCGGTCGCGACCACGCCGCGCCCGCGCGGGTCGCCGCCGACGATGAGCGGCTTCGAACGCAGCTCCGGGTTCTCCAGCTCCTCGACGGCGGCGTAGAAGGCATCGAGGTCGAGATGGGCGAGGATCACTCCCCGAGATTAGGCTCCCGGCATGTCGACCCTCACGCGCACCGAACGGATGGAAGCTCTTGTCGCCGAGCTGCGCGAGCGAACGGCACAGGTCGCGCGCGGCGGCGGAGAGGCAGCGGTCGAGCGCCACCGCTCGCGCGGGAAGATGACGGCCCGGGAGAGGATCGACCGGCTCGTCGATCCCGGCGCCGCATTCCTGGAGCTGAGCGCGCTCGCCGCATGGGACATGTACGACGACGGCGCGCCGAGCGCGGGGATCGTCACCGGTATCGGCGCCGTCGAGGGGCAGCAGTGCGTCATCGTCGCCAACGACGCGACGGTCAAGGGCGGCTCGTACTTCCCGCTGACGGTGAAGAAGCATCTGCGCGCACAGGAGGTGGCGGCGCAGAACCGGCTGCCGTGCTTCTACCTCGTCGATTCGGGCGGCGCGTTCCTGCCGCTGCAGGCGGAGGTTTTCCCCGACCGCGACCACTTCGGCCGCATCTTCTTCAACCAGGCGCAGATGTCCGCCGCCGGCATCCCGCAGATCGCCGTCGTCATGGGCTCGTCGACGGCCGGCGGCGCGTACGTGCCGGCGATGAGCGACGAGACCGTCATCGTGCGCGGCACCGGGACGATCTTCATCGGCGGCCCGCCGCTCGTGAAGGCGGCCACCGGCCAGGACGTGACGGCCGAGGAGCTCGGTGGCGCAGACGTGCACGCGCGCCGCTCGGGCGTCGTCGACCACTTTGCGACGTCGGACGAGCACGCGCTCGCGCTCGCGCGCGGCATCGCGCGCACGCTGCACATGCGCCCGCCCGCACACCCCTGGGAGCTCGCAGAGCCGGAGCCGCCGGCGACCGACCCCGCCGATCTGTACGAGCTGATCCCGGAGGACTTCCGCCACCAGACCGACGCTCGCGACCTGATCGTGCGCATCGTCGACGGCTCCCGCTTTCAGGAGTTCAAGCAGCTCTACGGCGAGACGCTCGTCACCGGCTTCGCGCACATCGAGGGCATCCCGGTCGGGATCCTCGCCAACAATGGCGTCCTCTTCGCCGAGTCCGCCCAGAAGGGCGCGCACTTCATCGAGCTCTGCTGCAAGCGGCGCGTGCCGCTCGTGTTCCTCCAGAACGTCACCGGCTTCATGGTCGGAGCCGAGTACGAGGCGGGCGGGATCGCACGCGACGGCGCCAAGCTCGTCATGGCGGTCGCGAACGCCCGCGTGCCGAAGTTCACCGTGGTCACCGGCGGGTCGTTCGGCGCCGGCAATTACGCCATGTGCGGCCGCGCGTACGAGCCGCGGCAACTCTGGATGTGGCCGAACGCGCGCATCTCCGTCATGGGCGGCGAGCAGGCGGCGACCGTCCTCTCCATGGTCGGCGACGTCGACGAGGACGCGATCCACGCGAAGTACGAGGAGGAGGGCAACCCGTACTACTCGACCGCGCGCCTGTGGGACGACGGCATCATCGATCCCCTCGACACGCGGCGCGTGCTCGCGCTCGGGCTCACAGCCGCGCTCAACGCGCCCATCCCGGAGACGACCTTCGGCGTCTTCCGCATGTGATCGCGCGCATCCTGATCTGGAACCTGTACGACTCGAAGACGAACATCGCCGAGCTGCGCGAGCACCTGCCGTACCTCCCCGACGACGCGCACTGGATCTCGAAGGAGGGCGAGGAGCGGTTCGGCCTCGTCGCGTTCGGAGAGCTGCCCGAGCTCGACGAGGTGCAGGCGCTGATCGGCGTCGATCCGGTCGTCTACGAGGAGTACGACGTCGAGTGACGCGAGCTCGCTGGGTGGCGCTCGCCGCTGCCTCGGCAGCACTCTTCCTCGGCTCGTGGACGCTCCTCCACCAGCTGTGGTACCGCTCCGCCGACGAGATCGTCGACACGCCCGGCTACGAGACGTACGGCGACTCGATCGTGGCCGGACGGGTGCCGTACCGCGACTTCACGGTCGAGTACCCGCCGGGCGCGCTCCTGCCGATGCTCGCGCCGGAGCTGACCGCGTCGCGCGGGAACTTCGGCGAGTACGGGCACTCCTTCGAGAAGTGGATGGCAGGCGCGGGCGTGTTGATGACGCTGCTCGCCGCGGTCGCGCTCGCCGCCCTCCGTCCTCCCCCGCTGCGTGCCGCCGTGGCGATGCTCCTCGTCGGCGCGTCTCCCTTGCTGCTCGGGAACCTCATGCTCTCGCGCTTCGACCTCTGGGTCGCTGCGCTCACCGTCGGCGCGCTCGCCGCGCTGCTCTGGGAGCGGGACACGACGAGTGCGGTCGTCCTCGGCGCTGCGATCGCGACGAAGCTCTTCCCGGCCGTGCTCGTGCCGATTGGGCTCGTGTGGGTGTGGCGGAGGCGTGGCAGGCGCGCCGCCTTCGTGTGGACCGCGCTCGTCGCCGCCGTGTGCGCGGTCGTCTTCGTTCCGTTCGCGGTGCTCTCGCCCGGCGGCGTCGGGCACAGCTTCGGCGTGCAGCTCGAGCGGCCGCTGCAGCTCGAGAGTCTCGGCGGGGCGATTCTGATCGCGCTGCACAACGACGCCGGAACGACGCTGCATGTCTTCACGACGGTCTCGCAGAACCTGAGCGGGCCGGGCGCGCATGCGGCCGCAGTGCTGTCCAGCGCTGCGCAGGTGGCGGCGCTCCTCGCGGTTTGGCTCCTCTACGCGCGGGGGCCCGCAACGCGGGAGCGGCTCGTCACGTACGCAGCCGCCGCCGTCGTCGCCTTCGTCGCGTTCGGGAAGGTGCTCTCGCCGCAGTACCTCGTCTGGCTGATCCCGCTGGTGTCGCTCGTGCGTAGCCGGCTTGCGCAGGTACTGCTCGTCGCCGCGCTCGTGCTGACGCAGATCGAGTTCCCGGCGCGCTACTGGCAGCTCGCGAACGACCTGAAGCCGTCGATCGCTGCGGTCGTGCTCGCGCGCGACCTCGTGCTGGTCGCGCTCGCAGTCCTGCTTACGGCGCCGGTTGGTTTCGATCGCGGGAGTCCGGCAGAGCAGACGGACGCGCGGGAAACCCGCGCGTCCTGACGGTAGGCATCGCAAGCGACGCCTACGGCTCGAGCCAGGGCGCGAGCTCGTCGAAGAGCCCGCGCTCCTCGTCGGCGGTCAGTCGCCGTAGCGGCGCACGCACATTCGGCGGCATCGGCACGCCACGGCGGGCGACGACGAGCTTCAGCGCCGCGTGCCGCGGGAAGCGCTCGACCGCCTCGCGCAGCGAGGAAAGCTCGTCGCTCCGCTCGCGCACCGCGCGGGCGACGTGCTCGGGAAACGCACTCCCGAGCGCGGACACCGCGCCGACCGCGCCGGCGGCGAGCCCGCGGCCGATGAACGCTTCCGGGCCGACGAACACGTCCAGCCCCACGTGCAGGTACGGCTCGAAGGCCTTGTACGGCGTGTCCGACACCTTCATGCCGACGAGGTTCGGCGCCTGCTCGCGCAGCCGCTCGAGGACGGCCGAGGAGACGGCGTAGCCGCTCGCGCGCGCGAACTCGTACACGTAGAACGGCGTCGGTGCGCACGCGCGCGCGGCGGCGGCGAGGTGCGCGAGCACACTTTCGTCGTCGAGCGGGAAATACGGCGGGGAGATGACCGCGACGCCGTCGGCGCCCGCCTCGGCCGCGTGCGCGGCGAGCTCGACCGTCTCGGCGGTCGTCTGCGCCCCCGCATTGACGGCGACCTGGAGCTTCCCGCGCACCGCCTCGACGAACAGCTCGGCGACGCGGCGACGCTCCGCAACGGAGAAGAGCAAGCCCTCCCCCGTCGTCCCGAGCGCGAGCACGCCGTCCAGCCCGCCGGCGGCGAGGAACTCGGCGTACGGTGCGAACGCCTCCTCGTCGAGCGTGTTGTCGCCGCGCAGCGGCGTGAGGGCGGCGGCGAAGGCTCCGTGCAACATGGGGCCACTCTAAGCTCTGGGATCGTGGCGAACCTCCGCATCGAACGCGACGGACCGGTGCTGCGCATCACGCTGGCGCGTCCCGACCGGCGCAACGCGTTCGACGCCGCGGTCATCGCCGAGCTGGCGGAGGCCTTCGTCGACCCCGGTCGCGCCCGTGCAGTCGTGCTCGCCGGCGACGGGCCGAGCTTCTCCGCCGGCGCCGACGTTGACTGGATGCGCTCCTCCGCCGACCTGTCGCTGGAGGAGAACGTCGCCGACGCCAACGCGCTCCGGAAGATGCTGGAGTCGATCGACGGCTGCCTGGCGCCCGTGGTTGCGCGCGTGCAGGGGTACGCGCTCGGCGGCGGCGCGGGCCTCGTCGCTGCGGCCGACATCGCGATTGCGTCGCGCGACGCGTCGTTCGCGTTCTCGGAGGTGAAGCTCGGGATCATCCCGGCGGTCATCTCGCCGTTCGTGCTCACGAAGATCGGGCCGGGCGCAGCGCGACGCTATTTCGTCACCGGCGAGCGCTTCGACGCCGAGACGGCGCTCCGCATCGGCCTCGTGCACGAGGTCGCGGACGATCTCGACGCGGCCGTCGACCGCGTCGTCGGCGAGCTCCTCTCAGCGGGACCGCAGGCGGCCCGCTGGGCGAAGCGGCTCGTGCGCGAGCGGCCGGACGGCCCCGAGACGGCACAGTGGATCGCGGCGCGGCGAACGAGCGACGAGGGCCAGGAAGGCCTGCGTGCGTTCCTCGACAAGCGCAAGCCCAGCTGGCGCGGATGACCGAGCATCGCGTTTCGCCGATCGAGCTGTTCTTCGACCTCGTGTTCGTCTTCGCGCTCACGCAGGTGACGACGCTCTGGTTCGAGCAGCCGACGTGGGCCGGCCTCGGTCGAGGCCTGCTCGTGCTGGCGGCTCTGTGGTGGGTGTGGGCGAGCTACGCGTGGCTGACGAATGCGGCCGACGTCGAGGCGGGCTTCGTCACCGGCGTTCTGCTGTGCGCGACCGCCGCTCTGTTCGTCGCCGCACTCGCGGTCCCTGAGGCCTTCGGGGCGCAGCGTTTCGTGTTCGGTGGCGCCTTCTTCGTCGTGATGGTCGCCTTCGTGGGGCTGTACGCGATCGTGAGCAAGCACGAGCCCGACCTGCTTGCCGCCGTGTTGCGGACATCGTGGACGGTCGTGCCCGGCGCGGCGCTCGTGCTCGTGGCGGCGTTCGTTCCCTCGGGTGCGCGGCCCGCGCTCTGGGGCGTCGCGTTCCTCGCCGGCTTCTTCGGCCCGATCATCGCCGGCGTCGAGGGCTGGCGCATCCAGCCCGCGCACTTCGCGGAGCGTCACAGCCTCATCGTCATCATCGCCATCGGCGAGTCTCTCGGCGCCATCGGCTTCGGCGCTCGAGGCACGCATCTCGGGGGCGAGGTGATCGCCGCGGCGTTGCTCGGCTTCCTCGTCTCGTCGTCGTTCTGGCTCTCGTACTTCGATTACGCGTCGATCGCCGTCCAAGACCGTCTCGCCGCCAACAGCGGCGCGCAACAGGTCGCCCTCGCGCGCGATGCGTATACGTACGGGCATCTGCCGATGGTTGCGGGAATCAGTCTCTTCGCATTCGGGATGCGAGAGACGCTGAAACACGTCGGAGCGCACCTCCATTGGGTCCCCGCGGTCGCGCTCTGTTGCGGCTGCGCGCTGTACATGTTCTCGTTCGTCGCGGTCCGCTTGCGAATCACGCACGGCATCGGTCGCGGCCGACCCGTCGCGATGGTTGCGTTCGCGCTCCTCACGCTGGCGGCGACGCACGTGGCGGCGATCACGGCGCTGGCGCTCGTGTGCGTCGTCTGCATCGGGCTCCACGCGTACGAGCTGACACGGTGGCGTGAAAACCGCTCGCGTATCCGCGCGGGCAGCCTGGCTGAAGTCTGATGCGCTAGGAGGGTCTGGCGGAATGGTGCTCGTCGCAGGGATGCGCTGGGCGGATGCGATGCAAGGACGCAGGGCGCGTTCGTAGTTTCACTACGGACGCGACCGAGGACGCAGCAGCGCGCCGATCCAGCGCACCATCTGCGACACAGCCACTATTCCGCCAGACCCTCCTACGCGACGGCGCGCATGTTCTCTTCGAGATGCGCGACGCTCGAGGTGCCGGGAATGCAGAGGATCACCGGCGAGCGATCGAGGAGCCACCGAAGCTCGTAGGCCGACCCGCGCGTCAGCCCCTCGCCGAGCGGCGCCCACGGCATGAACGCGATGCCCTCCTCCGTGCACACGTCGACGACGTCGTCGGAGGTGAGCAGCCCGCGGTTGTACTGGTTCTGCACCGAGACGATGCGCGTTACCGACTGCGCGCGCCGCAGCTGCTCCACCGAGAAGTTCGAGACGCCGATCATCCGGATCTTGCCCTCGACGCGGAGCTGCTCGAGCGCGCCGATCGACTCCTCGAGCGGCACCTCCGGATCGTGGCGATGCAGCTGATACAGGTCGATGCGCTCGAGCCTCAGCCGGCGCAGGCTCGCGTCACACGCCTCGCGCAGATGCTCGGGCCGGCCGTCGCGGATGCGGTCCTGCAGTCCCCAGCCAAGGCCGCCCTTCGTCGTGATGACGAGGCCTTCCGGATACGGGTGCAGCGCCTCCGCGACGATCTCCTCGCTGCGGCCGGCGCCGTAGATGTCGGCGGTGTCGATGAAGTTCACGCCGAGCTCGACGGCTCGCCGGAGGACGCGCACGCCTTCCTCGCGGTCGTCGACGATGCGCATGGAGCCGAAGCCGAGACGGCGCACCTCGAGCTCGCCTCCGAGCATGAACGTCGGGTTCACGACTCGACCTTAACCGGCTCGCCGGTCTCGGCGGAGCGGTAGAGCGCGTCGATCGTCCGCGCCTGCCCGAGCGCGTCCTCGCGCCCGAGCAGCGGCGGCTCCAGCCCGCGGATCGCGCGGCTGAAGTTGTCCGACTGCAATCGGTAGCGGTCGGCGGAGGCGATCGCGACCCGCTCGACGTCGTCCCCGCGCTGAAGCACGATCCCCGGCTCGTCCGCGCCCCACGGGGTCGGCACGCGCAGCGTCCCCTCGGAGCCGACGACCTCCAGCCCCTGCCGCGAGGGGAGGTCGTAGGCGCAGTCGAGCTGCGCGAGCACGTCACCCGGGAAGACGAGCGTGCCGGCGACGCGGAGGTCGACGCCGGTCTCTCCGAGCACCTGCGTAGCCATCGCAGTCTCCGGCTCGCCGGCAAGCAGCCGCGAGCCGCTGACGCAGTAGCAGCCGACGTCCATGAGCGAGCCGCCGGCAAGCGCGGGATCGAGGCGGGCCTCGTCGTCCACCAGGGTGAACGTGAACGTCCCCCGGATGAATCGCAGCTCGCCGATCGCGCCGCCGCGCACGAGCTCGAGCAACCGCGCCGTCTGCGGATGGTGACGCCACATGAACGCCTCCATCAACAGGCGGTCAGCCCGGTCGGCGGCGTCGAACGCCCGCTCGACCTCGGCTGGATGGCGCGCCATCGGCTTCTCGCACAGGACGTGCTTGCCCACCTCGAGCGCGCGCACCGACCACTCCACGTGCAACCCGTTCGGGAGCGAGATGTACACGGCCTCGACATCCGGATCCTCGAGCAGCGCCTCGTAGGAGCCGTGCGCGCGGGGGATCCCCCACTCGTGCGCGTACTCGGCGGCGCACTCCTCCGTGCGGCTCGCGACTGCGACGAGCTCGCTCTCCTCCGACTCCTTCAGTCCGGGGATGACGGCCGCATTGATGCGCGCCGTCGACAGCAGGCCCCAGCGGACCGGTTCTACCCCCAAGAGTCTTCGGTCATCGGCCGGAACGACGTCGTGAGGATGCGCATGCCGCGCGGGCGCGTGAGCGCGAAGACGACGACGTCGGCCACCTCCTCCGGCGTCAGCATTCCGGTGAGCACGTCCTCCGAGCGGCCGCGGTCGTCGTCGAGCGCGAAGTCCGTGGCCACGCCGCCGGGGCAGATGCACGTGCAGCGGATCCCCTGCTCACGCAGCTCGTGGTCGAGCGAGCGGATGAAGCCGACCTGGCCGAACTTCGATGCGTTGTAGACCGACTCGTGCGGGAACGCGCGCAGGCCGGCCACCGACGCGATCGCAAGGATGTCGCCCTCGCCCCGCTCGAGCAGCTGCGGCAGCGCCGCGCGCACCGAGTGGATCGTCCCCATGAGGTTGACGTCGATCATCTCCTGGACGTGCGCCTCGGTGAGCTCGAGGAACGGGCCGTAGGCGCCGACGCCGGCGTTCGCGACGAGGATGTCGAGCCGGCCGAACGTGTCGATGGTGTCGGCGACGAGGCGGTCGAGGTCCTCCCGCTTCCGAACGTCGCACCGGCGCGCGACCGCGTTCAGGCCGAGGTCGTCGCCGCTGCGGGAGCCGAGCCCGAGGTGGACGCCTTCTACCGCCAGCGCGCGCGCGACGGCGGCGCCGATGCCGCGGCTCGCCCCGGTGATCACCGCCACCTTGCCTTCCAGCACACCCATGCTTGCGACACTAACGGCATGCACCGGGTCCTGGTGGCGAACCGCGGCGAGATCGCGCTGCGCGTCTTCCGCGCGTGCGCGGAGGAGGGGCTGGAGACGGTCGCGGTCGCCGCCCCCGACGACCTCAGCTCGCTGCACGCCCGCTCGGCGGATGCGACGATCGAGATCGCGTCGTATCTCGTCCCCGGCGAGCACGTCCGCGCCGCGCTCGAGGCGGGCGCGGATGCGGTGCATCCCGGCTACGGCTTCCTCGCCGAGAGCGCCGAGCTGGCCGAGGCGGTGCTCGAGGCCGGCCTGACGTGGATCGGTCCTCCGCCCGTGGCGTTGCGTGCCGGCGGCGACAAGCTGGCGGCGAAGGAGACGGCGCGTGCGAACGGCGTACCGGTACTGCCGACGGGAACCGCGCAGGAGATCGGGTTCCCGCTGGTCGTGAAGGCGGCCGCGGGTGGCGGCGGGCGCGGCATGCGCGTCGTGCGTACTGCGCCGGAGCTGGACGAGGCGGTCGAGGTGGCGCAGCGCGAGGCGAAGGCGGCCTTCGGCGACGACACCGTGTTCTTCGAGCGCTACCTCGAGCGGCCGCGCCACGTCGAGATCCAGCTGCTCGCCGACCGCCACGGCGCCGTCGTCGCGCTCGGCGAGCGTGACTGCTCGGTGCAGCGCCGCCACCAGAAGGTGCTGGAGGAGTCCCCCTCGCCGGCGGTAGGCCCGGAGTTGCGCGCAGCGATGAGCGACGCCGCGGTCGCGTTCGCTCGCGCGGTCGGGTACGAGAGTGCCGGCACCGCAGAGTTCGTCCTCGATGGCGGCGCGTTCTTCTTCCTCGAGCTGAACGCGCGCATCCAGGTCGAGCATCCGGTTACCGAGCTCGTCACCGGCGTCGACCTCGTGCGTGCGCAGCTCGCGATCGCGCGCGGCGAGCCGCTCGACGTCCATCCCGAGCTGAACGGCCACGCGGTGGAGGTGCGGCTGTACGCGGAAGACCCGCGCACGTTTCTGCCCCAGGCCGGCCGCATCGACCGGCTCGTTCTCCCAAGCTCCGTCCGCGTCGACTCCGGCGTCGCGGAGGGCGACGAGATCGGCACCTCGTACGACCCGATGATCGCGAAGCTGATCGCGCACGCGCCCACGCGCGGCGAGGCGCTCGACCGTCTTGCCGACGCGCTCGCCGAGACGGAGGTCGGCGGCGTCACCACCAACCTGCCCTTCCTGCGCTGGCTCGTCGCGCATCCGGTCGTGCGCGCGGGCCGCGCCACCACCGCCTTCCTCACCGAGCATCCGGCGCTCACGCAGGCGTCGCGTGCTCCGGCGCCGGCCTGGGCCGAGCCGTGGCGGCTCAACCTCCCCGCGCCGCCGCCCGCCCCGCCGCCCGACGACACCGCGGCCGACCACGGCCCCACCGGAGAGACGTCCGCGCTCACCGCCCCCATGCCCGGCACGGTGATCAAGGTGCTCGTCGCAGCGGGCGACCGCGTCACCGCGCGCCAGCCGCTCGTCGTCCTCGAGGCGATGAAGATGGAGACGCCGGTCGTCTCCCCGTACGACGCCACCGTGCTGGCCGTGCACGTCGCGGAGGGCAACCGCGTGGCCGGCGGAACCCTCCTCGTGGAATTGGAGGAGTAGATAGGGTCAGTCCATGGCTGAGACCGTGCAGGACTTCTTCGCGAACCTCCCGTCGCGCGCCGATGCGTCGAAGACGGCGGGCATGACCAACTCGTACGTCTTCGACATCGAGGGCGCAGGCACGTGGAAGGTCGACGTCGACAACGGATCGGTGACCGTCGCCGAGGGCGGCGGCGACGCCGACGTGACCATCGCCACGTCGCAGGAGACCTTCGAGAAGATCATCGCCGGCGAGCAGAACCCGACGAGCGCGTACATGACCGGCAAGTTGAAGGTCAAGGGCGACATGGGTGCTGCGATGAAGCTCCAGAAGCTCTTCTAACCCGCGGTCATGGGGGTCACGATCGAGATCGGCCCGCCGCGGCAGACAAAGGCGGACGCCCTCGCCGTCCTGGTCGCGCAACCACTCGACGGCATCGACGAGCGCTTTGCCGGGGTCGCCGCCACCGGCGAGCTGCGCGGGGACCGCGGCGAAGCGCTCGTGCTGCACAGCGACGGCATGCGTGTCGTCGCAGTCGGCGTCGGCAAGCTCGAAGACGTCGACCGGGACGCGTTGCGCACCGCCGGTGCGGCGGCGGCGCACGAGCTCTCGCGCGTGGGCGGAACGCTCGCGTGGCAGCTCGACGAGCGGCTGCCCCTCTCGCTCGAGGAGCAGGCGGCCGCGCTCGTCGAGGGCACCATCATCGGCGGCTACACACCGGGCCTCTGGAAGACGAAGGAGGACGGCAAGCCGAAGCCGATCGAGCGGATCGTCCTCGAGAGCGCCGACGTCCGCGACGCGGCAGAGCGGGCCGCGCTTCTCGCGGAGCGGACGAACCGCGCGCGCGATCTCGCCAACATGCCGCCGAACGAGCTCTATCCTGAGACGCTCGCGCAGCGCGCGGCCGCGCTCGCGGACGAGCATGAGCACCTGACCGCGATCGCCCTCGGCCCGAAGGAGATGGACGAGCTCGGCATGGGGGCGCTCACAGCCGTCGGCCGCGCGTCGCACAACGAGCCGAGGCTCGTCGTCCTCCGCTACGAGCCGCCGCAGGCGACGAATCCCGACCTCGTCCTCGGCCTCGTCGGCAAGTCGATCACGTTCGACACGGGCGGCATCTCCATCAAGCCGGCGGGCGGCATGGACGCCATGAAGGGCGACATGGCGGGCGGCGCCGGAACGCTGCACGGCATCGGCGCCATCGCGGCGCTCGGTCTTCCGGTGCGCGCCGTCGCGGTGCTCGCCGCGGCCGAGAACATGCCCGGCGGCGACGCGTTCCGGCCGGGCGACATCCTCACCGCGGCAAACGGCAAGACGATCGAGATCATCAACACAGACGCCGAGGGCCGCCTCGTGCTCGCAGACGCGCTCTGGTACGCACGGCGCGAAGGCGCGACGCACGTCATCGACCTCGCAACGCTGACCGGCGCGATGTCGATCGCCCTCGGCGACCTGTACGCCGGCTTCTTCGCCAACGACGACGATTGGCGCGACCGCATCGTCGCGGCCGGCGAGCGCAGCGGCGACCTCACCTGGCCGTTCCCGCTCCATCCGCGCTACCGGCGCTACGTCGACTCCGCGTACGCGGACATGAAGAATGGCTCGACCTTGCGCGAAGCGAGTCCCGCGCTCGCGGCCGAGTTCCTGCAGGAGTTCGCCGGCGAAGGCCCGTGGGCACACGTCGACATGGCGGGACCCGGCTTCCTCGACCGTTCGCGCGGCGACTACCTGCGCGTGCCTGGCGGCACCGGCTACGGCGTGCGACTCATCGCCGAGCTGGCCACGAGCCTCGCGTGAACTTCGAGCTCTCGGAGGAGCAGGAACTTCTCCGTCGCACCGTCCGCGACTTCGCCTTGACGCGGGTCGCGCCGGTCGCCGCCGAGCTCGACCGCGAGTCCCGCTTCCCATACGAGCTCGTCGCGGAGATGGCGGAGCTCGGGCTGATGGGCGTCCCCATCCCCGAGGAGTACGGCGGCGCGGGCGCAGACACGGTGTCGTACGCGATCGCGGTCGAGGAGCTGACGCGGATCGACTCGTCGGTGGCGATCACCGTCGCCGCGCACACGTCGCTGGGCACGATGCCGATCTACCTGTACGGCACCGAGGCGCAGAAGCAGGAGTGGCTGCCGCGGCTGGCGTCGGGCGAGGCGCTCGCAGCGTTCGGGCTGACCGAAGCGAATGCGGGATCGGACGCGGGCGCGACGCGCACGCGTGCCGAGCTGCGCGACGGCGCCTGGATCGTGAACGGCTCGAAGATGTTCATCACCAACGCCGGGACCGACATCACCGCGTGCGTGACCATCACGGCGCTCACGGGCGAGAATGAGGTGTCGAACATCATCGTCCCGAACGGGATCCCCGGCTACGACATCTCGGCGCCGATGCACAAGCTCGGCTGGCACGCGTCGGACACGCGCGAGCTCTCCTTCCGCGACTGCGAAGTGCCCGAAGGAAACCTGCTCGGCGCGCGCGGCCAGGGCTTCCGCCAGTTCCTCGAGATCCTCGACGGCGGCCGCATTTCGGTGGCCGCGATGGGCGTCGGCCTCGCGCAGGGCGCGTACGACCTCGCGCTCGCCTATGCGAAGGAGCGCCACCAGTTCGGCAAGCCGATCGCCGAGTTCCAGGCGGTGCAGTTCGCGCTCGCCGACATGGCGACGGAGATCGACGCCGGCCGCGTGCTCGTGCACCGCGCGGCGTGGCTGAAGGACCAGGGGAAGGACTTCGCGCTCGCGGCGGCGCAGGCGAAGCTCTACACCGGCCTGCTCAGTAACCGCGTCGTGAACGCGGCCTTGCAGATCCACGGCGGCTACGGCTTCATGGACGAGTACGCCATCTCGCGCCTGTACCGTGACCAGAAGATCCTCGAGATCGGGGAAGGCACGAACGAGGTGCAGCGCATGGTGATCGCGAAGCTCCTGGGGTTGTAGTGCTGCCGGTAGCGCTTGCCGTCGTGGCCGCGCTGCTCTTCGCGCAGGGAATGGTGCGGCTGCGCCAGCGCGGCCGCGCGGACATCGCAGGCTGGGATCGCGCCGCCCTCTTCGGGCTCGGGCTCGCGGTGACCGTCGCGGCGCTCGTCGGGCCGCTCGACCGGCTCGCCGAGACGAAGTACCTGTCGGTGCACATGCTCCAGCACGTGCTGATCGGCGACCTCGCCCCCGCGCTGATGATCGTCGCCGTGCGCGGGCCATTGCTCGTATTCCTCCTGCCGGCGCAGGTGCTCGCGCCGCTCGCGCGCAGCATGCGCCTCCGTGCGGTGTTGTCGACGGTGCTGCAGCCGCGGGTCGCGTTCGGCATCTGGGCGGCGAACCTCGCCATCTGGCACGTTCCGTATCTGTACGACCTCGCGCTCCGCCACGATGCACTGCACTACTTCGAGCACGTGTGCTGGGTCGTAGCCGGGCTGATCGTGTGGACCCTGCTCATCGACCCGGGCTCGCACCGGCGGCTCACCGTCGGCGGCCGGATCGCGCTCGCGGCGGCGATGTTCGCCGCCGGGCAGGTGCTCACCGACGTGCTCGTCTTCAGCCTCCATCCGCTCTATCCGGCGTACCCGGGCCGGATCGATCAGCAGCTGGCCGGCATCGCAATGATGGCCGAGCAGCTCGTCACGCTCGGCACGCTGGCGTTCGTGCTCCTCCGCCCCAGAATGCGCGCGGCGCGGCTCGTGCACGCGTGAGCCCCACTGACTTCTCCTTCGAGCCCGCGTACATCGTCGTCGCCGTCGCGGCTGCGGCCGCGTATGCGTGGGCGGCGCGGAGCGACCGGCCGAGCCGGCTGCGAGTCGCGTCGTTCGCGATTGGTGCCTTCCTCGTCGCCGCCGCGCTCAACTCGCCGCTGGAGACGATCGCCGCGAAGCGGCTGCTCCTCGTGCACCTCCTGCAGAACGCGCTCGTGGCCGACATCGCGCCTGCCCTCGTCCTGCTCGGGCTGACGCCGGCTATGAAAGCGTGGCTCACGCGGCACGGCGCGAGCCGCATCCGGGCGCGCTGGGCCATCCTCGCCTGGCTCGCTGCGTGGTACGGAACGCACCTCGCCGGCTTCTACAACTGGGCGCTCGACACCGGCTGGGGGCTCAACATCGAGCACGGGCTCCTGATCGCCGGCGGCCTGCTCTTCTGGTGGCCGCTCGTCGCCGGGCGGCTCCCTGCGCCGGCCGCGCTCGCGTACCTCGGTGCCGCGTTCGTTGCGTCGTCGTTCCTCGGGCTCGCGTTCATCTTCTCGGAGCACCCGTTCTACTCGTTCTACGAGCACGCACCTCGGCTGTGGGGCTTCTCCGCCATCCGCGACCAGAACCTCGGCGGCATCGCGATGAACGGCGAGCAGACGCTCGTCTTCCTCGTCGCGATCGGGTGGTACGTGTCGCGGCTGCTGGCGGAGGAGTCGGCTCAGGAACGCTGACGCTCAGGCACAGCAGAGAGGCGCGGTCTCCCGCGCCTCTCTGACCATCCGCCGTCAGGCAGAAAGCTGCTTACGACAGGGCGTTACAGACGGACGCGCCACCTGTGGCGGACGTGCCGTTGACCTTGGTGACGGTCGCGACTACCGCGGCCGGGGAGCTCTGGGTGATCTTGGTGCTGTCGCCGCCGACGTAGTAGGCGCCGTGACCGACGGCCTCGTCGTCGGAGAGGCAGTACGCCGCGCCGGTGCCGAGGACCTTGACGTTCACGTGCGGTGAGACGCCGGGGGCTTCCTTGGCGAGGTTGGCGTTGGTGAGGCCGGTGTAGGTGCTGTTGCCGCCGGCGGTGTCCTGATACCAGGCCTCAGCGGCCGGGATCGCCGAGCGGACGTTCGACTGCGCTGCCGCATCCTGCGCGTTGCCGCGGAAGCTGAGGTACGACGGCACCGCGATCGCAACCAGGATGCCGAGGATGACGATGACGACCAGGAGCTCGATGAGGGTGAAGCCGCTCTCCTCACGAGCCAGGCGC
>Ga0208219_1000151_pt1 | contig 27971 bp, 34 predicted proteins | sample NGESurshal072012_7_FD_184469 | JGI IMG/M metagenome (GOLD analysis project Ga0208219, IMG submission 184469) | Arctic peat soil microbial communities from Barrow, Alaska - NGEE Surface sample 53-2 shallow-072012 (SPAdes) | ecosystem: Environmental > Terrestrial > Soil > Wetlands > Peat ... | reverse complement strand
GCGCGTCGGGCCGAAGCCTCGCGGGTGAATCGGTGACCATGTACAGCTCGGTCAAGAACTCGCGGCCGAGCCTCGCCTCGACATACCCGCGAACCGCCACCTTGTCGGCAAACGTCGTCAGCAACGGCCGCCGATCCGCCAACATCTTGAACTGCAGCTTCTCGCTGAACGACTCCGGCGGCGCCAGCCCCGCGAGCTCACGACGACCCCGCCACAACACTCCAAGCCGCACCAGCCGCCAGTAAACACATCGATACACCAACCGCACACTCTCCGGCGTGAACCGCGACCGGTAAACCCGCCTCAACAAGCTACGCCGAGCCCCAAAACGCTCACCTCTACTCCCGAGGATGCACCAGATGTCCACAGATAACGCCGTAAGAGGTGGACATCCTCCCAAATCCGAGCCCTGAATCGGCGCTTGCCTCCAGCTTGGTGTACTCAATTTAGCCCCAGCCCGCGTCGAAGGCGCCCGTGGCAAATGGAGCAGATGCAACCGGCCGCAACCTGCGCATTCCACGCAAGAAGTTCGCGGAGCGCGCGGAGCTTGCGAGAGGGCAACTCGACGCGGTGCATCGATTCGAAGGCCTACTCGATTACCTAATCGAGCCTCCGTAGGCGGGCTGCCCCCGGCCGGAATGCCCGATGGAAGGTGAAAGTCCACCAAATCAGCGGACCACGTTCGGGCCCATTTTCGGCGCCTGTCTCTTAACCCGATGTTCCTCTAACCTGGGTCGCAGCCCCCATCGACTAGCGGTCCAGGTCGCGGCCCTTTCAAGGCCGTAGCGCGGGTTCGAATCCCGCTGGGGGCATCAGCCGCTCAGGCGGTCGACGAGCTTCTTCGGCGCGACGGCGCAGAAGGCGTCCTCGACGATGCCGCGCAACTCGTCCCAATCGAGATCGCGGTCGAGGCGGACGCCGAGCCAACCGCGATGACCAACGTACGGGGGCACGAAGAACTTCTCCGCGTCGGCGTCGACCAGGAGCTGCTGGTCGCCGGCCCGCGCCGCACACCAGATCGCGAAGCGCCCGTCTCCGTGGTGGTCGTCGAGGAGCATGAGGAAGCACGTCTTCCCGCGGACGAAGAAGCTCGGCGCCCCGTGGCTGAGGCGCTCGCTCGTCTCCGGGAGGGAGAGGCAGATCTCGCGCAGGCGGCCGAGGACGGCGTCGCGATCGACCATGTGTACCGTGTATCACGCCAGGGCGGTTAGCTCAGCTGGGAGAGCACCTGCCTTACAAGCAGGGGGTCGGCGGTTCGATCCCGTCACCGCCCATCTCCGGCGGGCCGCTCCCGACGCGAGTCGCAGCGGCCGGAACTGCGTATCGACCTAGAGGCTGCGCTCCGGTGAGTCGCGTGATCGCTTCGTGGTCGCGTTCCGCAGCCCCCGGGTGAGGTAATTCGCACCTTGAGGGGAACGGCCCGCCGTCCAAGAGGCGGGCCGCCCACTAGAGAATCTGGGTCCTTGGCCTAACCTCCGAATGCGCGGCGCACCAGTTGGTTGAACGGTGGTGTCATCTGATTGGGGACTGGCGTCGTTCCCTGCGTCACAACCCCGAGCTTCTTGCACACACCTCGGTCGTCGATCGACGTTTCTGTCTTTGGCGCACCCGAGGCTTCCGCTGCCCAGTACCCGTCAGCGGCCACACCGTTACCGGCGATGGTGTCGAGGCAGATCAGCTCGTTGCGGAGCTCGTTCACCTGCTTCTGGAGGGAGAGAATCTGCGTCCGGTCGCCAACGGTCTGCTTCCTGACGCCGGCATTTCCGGTGAGGGCGGCGGTCGCGAAGACCGCGACAGTCACTGCTCCTACGAGAACTGCGAGCTTCCTCATGGGGCCTCCTTTTGATCGGGGTACGACGCGAGGCTCTCTCGAACCATCCGGCCCTGGATTGGAGGAATGATGCCTACCGGTACCGGCTCCCTTCCGCGCTCCTCCAGCGGAGAGGACGGTTCAGCTGGCGTTCGCGTCGTTGGCCGCGACGATGTCCGCTGCGTGAGTTGAAGACGATGCAGAGTGGAGCGACCCGCTGGTTGCATATCGGATCCTGGTGCGCTGGTTTGTGCGAAACGCCGACCCAGACGTCCCGGCACAGTTCGACCTCGGCTGGTCGGACCGATTCTGATGGCACTCACGCTGGCAACCGCCTGGCAACCGCTCGCGGATAACGCGGTGAGCGCCGTGGTCGCTCCGTGGTCGCCTCTCGCGACACCGTCCGTGCACGCGGGTGTGTCCGCTGGCCACAAAGCCCGTTCCCGACGCGGCTACGATGCACCTCGGTGCACCGATGTGCACGGGCGGCCCGGCCTTACAAGCAGGGGGTCGGCGGTTCGATCCCGTCACCGCCCATGTGGACGCCGCTCAGGTCAGCTTGCTGCGCTGGCTCCGTCGCCAGCTCCAACAGCCGACGCCGCTCCGCGAGCACCTCGAGGCCGCGGTCGAGAACGACGACCCCGCCGAGGCGCGGCGCCTCGTCCGGCGCTTCGAGTTCAGCGACGCGCAGCGGCGAAACGTCGATCAGCTCCTCGACGCGTGGGAACGTACACTCGGCCGCACGGGCCGGTAGCTCAGTTGGTAGAGCAGGGGACTTTTAATCCCAAGGTCGCAGGTTCGATCCCTGCCCGGCCCACTCAGGGGTTAGCGATCGCCTTGGAGATCGGCGGTCGCTGGCACGTCACCGTTGGCGTCAGACAGAGATGCACCGCGACCGGGGAGATCGTCTTGTACTTCTGCCCTCCCGATGTGTAGTCGATCTCGATCCCACCGAAGCGGATGTCCCGCAACGGTTCACGAAGCGCAGACCGACTACGACTTCCACTTGGCCGTCGGTTGAGGAGACGACGGCCGGAAGCATGATCGCGTGCGCGGCCATCGCCACGACTGTCGATGCAACGAGCAGGTGGCCGGCCGAATCGAGAATGCGGGAGCGGGCCTGCTTCACGAAAAGAGCCGCTTCTCGGCGCGGAGCTCTGCCGGCCACTCGATGTGGTCCGCCTTCGCGAAGCGCACGTAGGCGGCGAGCGCCTCGCGCATCGCGTCGACGAACCCCTCGGCACGGCGGGGCTCGAAGCCGTCCTCCCACCAGACGGCGAGCACCTCCACGCGGGCTCCGTCCCGGTCGATCCGCGGCTCGATCCTGCCGACCAAGCGATCGCGGAAGACGATCGGAAGGACGTAATAACCCCACCGGCGACTTTCGGGCTTGAAGAAGCCCTCCCACACGTACTCGAAGTCGAAGAGACTCGCGAGCATCGCGGTGTCCCACAGCAGCGAGTCGAACGGGGCGATGAACGCGACGGAGCGCGTCGGCTCCGGCGGCGCCTCCAACAGCGCGAACTCCTCTGAGAGGACGAAGCGCTTGCCGCGCACGCCGTCGACTTCGACGGGCACGAGCGCGCCGCGCTCGACCAGCTCCTTCTGCAGCGCCTTGCGCGCATCCGGCGGAGCGATGCGGTCGAACGTGCCGCCGGCGCCGCCCGCGCCGAGCAGTCCGTGCGCGCGGTAGCGGGAGAGGAGCTTGTGCAAGAGCTGTTCTCGCTCGGGCATCTTCTGCGCGAGCACCTCGGCCGGCAGGAGCCGTTCGAGGAGGTCGTAATACCGGCGGTTGCCGTCGCGCCGCGCAAGGCCGATTACGCCTGTGACCGTGTACGCCTCGAGCACGGCCCGCACAGCGTTCTCCGGCATCCCGAACCAGTTCTTCGTCGGCCCCGCTTCACGCTCGAAGTCCGTCGACGACAGCGGCCCTTCGGCACGGATCCGCTCGAGGACCTTCGCCGCCACCGCGGCGTTGTCGGCGAGGGCCGCGTTGTGGAACCGCGGCCCCTTGCGGCCCATCACGTGACGGAACCAGGGGAACTCGCTCGTCGGAACGAATGACAGCGCTTTGTTCGTCGCCTCGAAGATTTCACGGCGTTCGTAGAGCTCATCGCACCAGGCGGGCTCGTAGCCGGCGACGCGCGCGTGCAGCACGAGGTCGTGGTTCCGGCCGGCGACCGCGATCGGGTCGAACTGGATCGATCCGAGCTTCCGGAAAACCTCGAGGAGCGCATCCAGGCCGCCGTCGAGCGATCGCGCCGGCGCGAGGAAGTGCCGCGCGACGAGGAACCGGCGCGCGTCCTCTTTGGTGACCTTCACAACCGCTGCTGCAGTTGCTCGGCTGTCGGGCACCAGGCGGACTCGAACGCGGCAACGTCCCAGCCGGCGAGTCCTGCAGCCGCGTCGTACGCCGATTGGAGGAAGGCGAGCACCAACGCTCGTGGGTCGCGCGCGCTGCGCACCGTCTCCCACGGGAGCACCGTCAGCCCGATCTTCGTCCACTCGCCGCCGACGATCGACGCGTCTCGCCATCCCGCCGGCTCCGGAGACATGAAGGCGTAGAACGACGCGTCCGGGAACGTCTGCTCGTCGCCCATCCAGAAGCCGAAGAGCATCAGCTCGTGCGTGTACGCCTCTCGATTGACGGCATCGCTTGTGATCTCAACGCCGGGACGGCCGGAGAAGCGCGTCAGCGACAGGTCGAAGCTGTGCCAAAAAAGCTGGACGGGGCTCGTCTTGCCGACGAACCAGCCGCTGAACTCCTCGAAGACCGAGCTCGACCAGTCGAGGGCGCGGTGGAAGCGCTCGACCGCGTCGCGGTCCCACGACGCGTGCTCGGCGTCTTCGCGGAACGGCGTCTTCATCGGCACGCCGAACGGCCGTTCCTGGATCGCGACGTCGACACCGAGGTCGGCGAGCGCGGCGTGCAGACGCGTGTCGAAGTTGGCGACCGAGAGGCCGTCCGTGAGCGGGAACACGCGAGTATTCCCGCCGTTGGCCCGCACGACGAGCTCGTGATCGACGAGATCGAAGGCGACGTCGAACGTCGTATCGCCGTGGTGGAGCGGGCCGGTCGTCAGCCCGCGCACGTCGACGTACAGCGGGACGTGCCACCAGTGGTTGCGCGGCGGAGTCGTCGCAAGCCGCACTTTCCCGACGATCTGCGCATACAGGTGCAGCGTGTCCTTCGTCGGACGCCAGTCGGCGATACGAAGCTCGGGGAGACTCACGCGAGCGAAGACTGCCTGACTCAGCGCGTGATCGTCACAGGCACACCCGGACCGACGCGCGCGACGAGCCAGCGCATCGCCTGGTCGGAGAGCCGCACGCAGCCGTGCGAGACAGCCGTGCCGGGTGTACCGCCGACGTTATCGAGCCCGTGCAGCGCGATCTGGCCCGGGCCACCGTCGAACTCCTGCAGGACGTTCGAGCGAGCGCTCAGTGCGAGCGCGAACGGCGCCCCCACGTCGGTCGACCGCAGCGCGACCGACTCCTCGATGAAGAACTCGCCGGTCGGCGTCGGCGTCGAAGGCTTGCCCACCACGGCCTCGAGGATGCGCACGCGCTTCCCCGCCAGGTACAGGGTCACGTGTCGCTGCGACGTGTCGACGACGATGTGCCAGTCGGTGACGCTGCTCCTCGTCGCCCCTTTCAGGATCCACCCTTCATGTCCGTTCGGGCGGCCGGGGAGCATGACCTTCAGCCAATGCCCCCGCCGTGCGAGCACGGGAAGCGTGGTTCGCTCTCCGGTGATCGGTGTCGTCGCCGGCACCAGGTCGAGCGCCGCCGTCCTGACGCCGGGGCCCGAGCGAGCCTCGTGCGCACGGAGGAGCGTGACGAGGGCTTGACTCGGCTTGACGGATACAACCGCCGCGCCGACCGGGGCCGCGCCGGCCAACGTCAGTGCGACGAGCAGCGCGGGCAGGCGCCAATGGCGCCCACCCGCGCTTCCGGACCGGAGTTTGCTCAACCGGTGAATCCGCTCGTGTGCACAGCCGGCTTCGGAGCGACGTGCTTGATGCGCACGGCCGTGGCAGCCTTGACGCCGCCCTTCGCTTTCGGCGTAGACGCCTTCTTCGGCGTCGGCGGAGGTGCGACCGGCGGGGGCGGCGGTGTCGCGACCGTCGTGGTGGTCGTGGCCGCCGCCGTCGTGGTCGTGGCCGCCGCCGTCGTGGTCACAGCCTTCGGGAAGTTGCACGACTCGGAGCCCGTCACCGGGTCGACGTAGGCCGGTACGAGATTGAGCGTGTCGTACGGGGCCTGCTTGTCCTCGCCGGCGACCAGGTCGTATGTCTGGCCGTTCGGGGCACAGTAGATCGCGCGCCCAGGCGGCTGCTGCGTCGGCGACGACGCTGCTGCTCCGCATGCGGACGCGTTGACCGTGTTGGTGTCGAGGCTCACGAGACCGTTCTCTGCGAGCAGACGGCCGTTGATGCTGGAGCCATGATTGGCAGTGATGCTCGCCAGGGCGAGGATCGTCCCGCTGATACTCGAGCTCGTGCCGAGCGTCGCGGAGCTATCGACCACCCAGAAGACGTTGCAGGCCGACGCGCCCCCGGTCATCTGCACGCTGCTCGAGCTCGCGAAGACGAGGTCGGATGTGGCCTGGAAGATCCAGACCGAGCCGGCGCTGCCGCTGAGGGTCAACGTGCCGGTCAGGTTGGCAGTGCTGGCACCACCGAACCGGTACACGCCGGGGACCAGTGTCTGGCCGCCGAGCTGGTTGTCGCCGCCGGGAAGCGTCGTGAACGGTGTCCGCCCGTTCGCGTCACCGTACGCGTTCGTCAGGTCGTTCTTCGCCGTCGTGAGCAGACCGCCGTTGACGGTGCGACAGAGCGGGCCGGCGGCGTTGTTCGCGTAGATCGTGCCGTTGACCTCCGGGCAGGTCAGCCCAGTGATCGCGCTGCCGGCCGCCGGGTCGAGCCCGACGTTGCCCGAGATGGCGGACGTCGGGACGTCGCTGATGCCGGTGCCAGCCAGAACCGCAAAGCTGCCGGCAGTTCCGAGCCCTACGGTCGTGGGCGTCGCGGCGGCACTGCTGCCCGCGAGCACCAGGATCGCTCCCAGCACCGCGAGCGCGGACAGGCTCGCTCCTGCGACAGCGGCGCGCGAGTGTCTCATGCGCGTCGAGATGGAAAGCCTCATGTGTGGATCCCCCTCTGTGTACTGCAACGCCGACCAGACGTCGCGTCAGTCGGCTTGCTCCGACCTGTTCTCATGAGGGCGGATCCTTCGCGATGGCCAACCTGCACGGCCCTCGTGGCGAAATCGCAGCGCCAGTCAATTGAGGCGCTGACTATACAAAAGTTTAGCACGGAACCTTGCGCTACGCTGCCGCCGAGAGCCGTATGCATCGGCTCACGCTTGCAGGGCCACCCTCAGCAACCGGGTCGGGTTCTCATCGACTGAGGGGGATCGCAATGAAGGCAGTGCGCTACCTGGCTCCCGAGCTGACGCTGTTCATGCCCATCTTCATGACGGCGCCGCTCTTCGGGCTCATGTGCGGGCTCCTGCTCGGCCAACTCTGGCAGTGAGCCGGCGGAGAGGAGACCACAGAGGCGGCCTCCTCTCCGCGGATGGCGTTACGCGGTGACGAGCGCGCCGTTCGTGGGGGCGGCGGCGGCCTGTCCCTGCACGATGAGCGGCCCCGCCGTGATCTTCGGCGTGTTCGGAAGCGCCCCGACGAGGTCGCTCTCGCGCACCCAGGTGGCAGCGAGACGCGTCGACTCGTGCGCCTGGTCGGACGTCTCGAACAGGCTGACCGAGGTGAGCACGCCCTCACCGGCGTCGATCACGAAGTAGCCGGCGAAGCCGGGAAGCTTGCTGATACTCGGGAGCAAGCCGTCCTTGGCCTTGCGGGTGATCTCTTCCGAGCGCACCTTGTCGATGCCCTCGTAGCGGCGAATGGTCGCGTACATGTGAACTCCTACTCGTCGACGTGCGATGGCGACACCCGTAACGGGTTCGCCTGATGCACTCAGGCCAGCAAGGCGAGTCGGAGAGCGGAGCAGATGGAGCCTCGGCGGCTACCGCGCCAGGTCTACGCGCTCTTCCACCATAGCCGCGAACCGCGATGTAGTCATTCGCTCGGAGGCGACGTGTCGCCGGCGATCCACATCGCCGGCCGCACCTGCTGCTCGACGACGAAGAACCGGTCCGCTGCCGCGACGACCGTCTCGCCGGCGAGATGGTCCGGCGTGATGATGAACCGCTCGGGGTACCGGCGATACGCTTCGGCTCCGGCGGGAAAGGTGGCCTCGCAGTCGGGCCGGGCGCACTCGCACTGAAGGTCGTCGAGGAACGCGCCGTCCCCGAGGTTTCCCGCCCGCCTCGCATTCCGCACGGCAAACGCGGAGCGCGGGCCCATCGCAGCGGAGCGGGTGCGGACTCGGCCGCGTTCGCGCGGCTCGACTCTCTGTGCCATCACGGCCTCCGCGTTCGAGGCGCCAATGTAGGTGCTGTCGTCATGTCCCTCCGGTAGTCGAGGCGAGAATCATCCGCCCGCGTCACCTGTGGGAGGGCCATGTCGCCGGGCCACACATCCTTGAGGCCCGGCGAGTACTGGCGTTGCGCCGACCTTTACGACGCTACGGAGGGGAAGCTACCATTTTGGTCAGCCCCATGCCCGATTCCGAGCACCTGCACCTACGCGTCCTGATCGCGAACGAGAAGCGCGACCGGCTCGAGCTGCTCGCCAACGTCGTCATCGGGCTCGGCCACGACGTGATCGCGCGCGAGATCTACGTGAAGGAGGTCGGCACCGCGACAGCCAGGGAGCACCCGGACGTCGCCCTCGTCGGTCTCGGGTCGAGCTCGGAGCACGCGCTGGAGCTGATTTCCGAGATCGTGCGCGAGGCCTCCTGTCCGGTGATCGCCATCCTCCACGCCGACGATCCCGCCTATATCCACGAGGCTGCGAAGCGCGGGGTCTTCGCCTATATCATCGACGGCAGCCCGGAAGAGCTGCAGAGCGCGATCGACATCACGCTCCAGCGTTTTGCCGAGTACCAGAGCCTGCAGGGAGCATTCGGGCGCCGCGCGCTCATCGAACAGGCAAAAGGAATCCTCATGGCCCGCCACGCCACCACTGCCGACCGGGCGTTCGAGATGCTGCGCGACCACTCCCAGCACAACGGCCGCAAGCTGAGCGACGTCGCCGCGGCCGTCGTCGAGAGCCATCTCCTCCTACTTCCCCCGCCCGCCGCGCAGCCACAGCCGATTCCGGCCGGCGAAGTCGCGATCCTCTAGGCGGGGGGGGCACCGCGCGACGCGCACGCGTCGCACATGGAATGCGAGAGCGTGTTGCGCGCGTCGATCGCGTCGAGCGCGGCTGCCGGTGGCTCGACCCAGGTGTCGTCGATCCGAACGCGCCCACACCAGGCGCAGATCGGCACGAGACCCCCGTCCTCGTAGATCTCGACGATGCGCGAAAAGACGTCGCCCGTGCTGATGGCCATTTCTCCTAGGTGAGAATGTTAACCGCGCGCGCAGCAACGAGCAGTACGGTCAGTGCGGAGAGCGTGGATTCCGCCGCCATCAGCGCCTTCGCCCGGCGCGTGAGCGGCATCGCGTCGGTCGGGCTGAACGCGGTCGCGTTCGTCAGCGCCACGTAGAAGTAGTCCCACAGCCGCGGCGCCCAACCTTCGCGTGCCAGCTGCGGATTCTCGTCCTGGGGAAACTGGAAGTCGGGCTTGCGGGGTGTGCCGTCGAGCGCGCGCGCCACGGGACCGCCGCAGTCCAGCTCCCAGAATGCGAGCCCGAACGCGACCGCGTCCGTGAACCACACGACGCCGCCACTGAACAACAGCTGCCGCCCGGTGATCTGGCCTCCGGAATGGGCAACGAGCGATGCAACGAGGACGACGATGCCGAACACGTTGCCGATCCAGACGAACGCGAGCAGCCCGATGACGATTTCCCGTCGACGGTCATGCCGGGCGAGTCGGCTCATGCCGAAGAGCAGCGTCGCGGAGAGCAGGACATAGGGAACCGCCACGACGAGCCACATCCACCACAGGGTGTGCCCGAGCAACTTCCAGTGTGCGTGCTCGCCGACGACCGCGAGCGCAATGAGGAACGCCGCAGCTACGAGTGCGAAGGGCGCCGCGTCGTCACGCGCCTCACGCACCGCCGCGTGCAGGCGCTTCGGATCCGGCGCTTCTGCCATCGACTCCTAGTGTGTCACGCTGCCACCGGCCGGTCCGGGGTCGCGGGACACGTTGGGCCGCGCATCGTGTACGAACGGTCGCCAACCGACAGCGTCACCCATTCCGGGCCGTCCGTCGCGAGCCACGACTCGACCAGATCGATCACCTGGACGACCGAGCGCGACTCCCACTCCGAACGGACGCGCACTTCGCCGCGCGCCGGGTCGAAGGAGACCGACGGTCCGTCGAAGAGCCCTGTCAGGCGTTGCACGAGCCCGTGCACCGTCGTCGGGTCGACGACTGCGACACTGATTTCCACCATCGGGTCCTCCCGAATCGAAGCGCCACCTGCAGGTGCTGCTCCAACCCGCTCTACTGGGGGCGGACCTTCTCGCCGGCACCGCTTGTCTGCAGCGCAGCGGTCGCGAGCATAGCACCGGCGTTGCTAGCCTCCGAATACGACGGCGTGGAACCCAGCGCAGGATGCAGACATCCGCCGCATCCTCGACGACGCGGCCGAAGGCGGCCAGCTGGCCTTCCTCGTCGTGTACGGATCGGTGAGCCGCGGCGAGGAACGCGCCGACTCCGACCTCGACGTCTACTACGAGACTCGAGACGAGGGGGTCGAGCTCGAGGAGTCGGACCCGGACGCGCGGGCGCATGTCTTCGGCGCACGGTCCGGCTCGCTCTTGGAGAGCCTGCGCCGCGGCGACGAGATGGCGTTCGCGATCCTCTCCGACGCGGTCGTCGTCTACGACGACGGCACGTTCAGCTCGATCGTCGAAGCGGCGCGGCGGGAACGGCTCGAGCCCGCCATCCCATAGTGCTCTTTTGCACATTTCGTGCTACGATTCGTTTCGTTGCGCCTCATTGATCGGCGCGACGACCGAGCAGGTCCGCCCTCAGCACAGCAGGTCGGAGCAAGCCGGCAGACGGTTTGTCTCGTCGGCATGAATTCGAGCTGAGGGAGTCCCATGGGTATCAGCGTAAGTCTCATCCTTGCCGCCGCCGGCGCGGTGTTGACCTGGGCCGTTAGCGCAACGGTGTCCGGGCTGAACATTCAGACAGTCGGCGTCATCCTCTTGATCGTCGGCATCGTCGGCTTCGTGACGTCGCTGTTCTTCTGGCAGAGCTGGGGCGGATTCGGCGGACGCGAGACGACGGTCCGCGAACGCGTCGTCGAGCGCTAGGAGGCGACGATGCTGCGTCCATCCTGGCGAGGAAGAGTCGCGCTGTCGGCGTTCGTCGCGCTGGCGGCGCTGTTCGCGGTAGCGGGCGCCCAGGCCATGCGGAACGCCGTTCCGGTCAATACTGCGCCGCCGGCGATCTCCGGAACGCCGAAGGTCGGCCAGACGCTGACGGCAAGCAACGGGACGTGGAGCAACGCTCCGACGTCGTTCACATATCAGTGGCTTCGTTGTAACGCCAGCGGCAACAGCTGCGTCGACGTCGCGAACGGAACGCAGAAGACGTACACGCTCGTCGGCGCAGACGCCGGCCACACGATGCGTGTCCGCGTGACTGCGACCAACGTGGACGGATCGAGTTCCTCGGAGTCCGCTCAGACGGCCGCCGTCGCTGCCGCAACAACAACGATCGCGGCACCCAAGAACACGGCGGTGCCGACGATCTCCGGAACGGCGAAGGTCGGCGAGACGTTGACGGCCGCTCCCGGCACGTGGAGCGGGAGCCCGACCTCGTATGCGTATCAGTGGCAGCGCTGTGACGCCGATGTCGCCGCCTGCACGGACGTCGCTGGTGCCACTGGGACCACCTACGCTGTGCCGGCCGCCGACCTCGGTTACCGCCTCCGTGTGGTCGTTGCCGCGAAGAACGCGGGGGGCTCCGCCAGCGCCACCTCTGAGATCACGACGATCGTGGCACCGGTGACGCCGATCACCAACCACCGTCCCACCGTGGCGATCGTCGGCGTTCAGTTCAGAGGGTCGACGATCTACGTGCACTTCCGCATCTGCGACGATTCGGCCACGAACCTCGCGATTCGCGAGACGGACTCGCGGCCCGGGAAGATCTCGTACACTCGGCACTTCGCCACCTTCGCCCCACCGCGGCCGTGCGGCGTGTACACGCGGCACTGGCTGCCGGTCGCCCGCTTCCGCGGAACCGGCCGTTACGCCGTGACGCTGCGCGCAACGGATAAGTCGGGCCTGACGAGCTCGCCGGCGCGACGCACCCTCACGCACGGATAGAGCCCGAGCACCCTCGAGCAGGAGGCGGGATCCGTCCCGCCTCCTGCTCGCGCTAGGCTCATGGCCGTGCTGCGCACGTTCGCCCTCGCCGCCGCGGTCGCGCTCGTCGTCGCTGCGCCCGCGTCCGCGAAGCACGCACCCTCGGCCGCGCAGAAGGCAGGCGTCGAGTCGGCCTTCCACGCGTACGTGCACATGCCGCACTCGCCGGCGGCGGCCGACAACCGCGTCGTTTCTCTCGCGATCTCGTCCGTCGATCCCCGCTACGCGGCCGCCCGCCTCGAGTCCCCGAGCGCCGGGCCGTCCGACATGGTCTTCCATCGCAACGGGCCCGGCTGGTGGGTGGTCGGCTTCGGCTCGTCGCTCGACTGCAACACGGCACCGAAGTCGGTGCTTGCGGATCTCGCCGTCGGCTGCACGCCACCCGACGGCAGCGCAGCTTGGATCAACGACTGCGGTCCGCTCGTGCACGCGCCCGCGACGCTCGTGATCGCGTGCGCGGACGCGAACTACTCGCTCGGCGGGCTGAAGTGGCGCCGCTGGGGCACGCCGGCGGCTTCCGCAACGGGCGTCGCCCATGCGAACGACTGCAAGCCGTACTGCGCCGCCGGTCACTTCCACGCATATCGCGTCACCGTCGAGGCCGACAAGCTGACGAAGTGCGGCAGCGCCCACTACTACGCGCGCCTCACCATCGTCTATCCGGGCGCGCACCCGGCCGGCATCGACAAGCGCGACGTCCATACGGTGGGCTGCTAGATCAGCGTGCCCGTCGCCGCCTTGCTCACGGCGTTCGCGGTCGCGCTCGGCCCGCACGGAATCGGCAAGACGCACTTCGGGCTCACGAAGGCCACGACGATCACGGAGCTGAACGCGATGTTCGGACCACCCGATGCTCGCGGCGTGAACACCGGTTGCAGCCCCCGCTACACCGAGGTCGTGTGGGGCGACCTCGCGATCGAGTTTCGGTCGAGCATCTTCTCCGGCTACCGGTACATGAAGGGCGGGTATCCGATAACGACGGCGGGCTCACCCCACGAAGCGCATCCGCCGAAGAGCCCGACGCCGAAGCTCGCGACGGCGACCGGAATCTCGCTGGGAAACACGCTCGCCCAGGTACGTGCCGCGTACGGCAGGCTCGCCTTCGTTGGAACCGATCGCTGGCGCGCCGCAAACGGCCTCGTGTTCTACGACGATGCGATGCACGATCCGGAGCCACCGTCGAGCCGCATCGTCGAGATCAAGATCGGCACCTGCGGCGACTTCTGATTGTCGCCTGCGCAGAAGCGGAGGGGGACCCCCGCGGATCCCCCTCCGCATCGCACATGATCAGCGCTTGACGGCGCAGCCGTTGCCGGTCGCGTCGAACGCTTCGTTGCTCCACAGCGGCTGCACGGCAAACGCGTGGCCGCCGAGCGAGATGTTCTGCGTGTTCATCCAGGCGCACTTGTCGCCGTTCTCGCTTCCCTGCACGTCGTTCCAGCCGTCCTGATCCGACGCGACGTTGTCCGGATCGGTGACCGCTTCCGCGTACTCGTGCCCGGTGACGATCGTCCAGCCGTCGAAGATGCCGTTGCCGAACGCGTCGCTCGTCGCGTTCACGTTGTGCATGCCGCACCCTGTGGTGCCGACGCCGGGCCAGTTCGTGTTCAGCCACGGGATGAACGCGTACTGGATGCGGTACGGGTTGCCGACTCCGTTCACGCTCGTCGTCTGCGTGTGGTAGCCGCAGTAGACGGGCTGGCCGGTCGCGATCGTCGACGGCGGCGTGAGGATGATGTACGTCGCCTGCGCGTCGTACTTGAAATGCGCAGACGCGCGGATCGCCTCTTGCGCGATCGGGTCGTCGACGAGGGTCTGCGCGAGACCCGCGGCGATGATGTCATCAGGCACAGCCGTCGGGTCGGTCCACACGCCTTTGAGCTGGTGTAGCGGGTTGGTGATGAACCCCGTGCCACCGACGCACGACGTCGATCCGGCCAGCACGCCATTGCAGTACTGCGTCTGGACGTTCGCCCAGCCGCTGCCGCCGACGTTCGTGAAGAACGAGTTGAGGTACGTCTGCAGCGTCTTGCTCGAGTAGAGCTTCCCGTTCGTGTCCGAGGTCATGAAGCCCTCGGCCCACTGCGGGCCCCAGTAGACGAGGTAGACGGCCGGCTTCTGCTCGACGCCGATCGCGCCGGCGCCGGCGTTGCCGCCGTGGTAGATGAGGTCGTTGGAGGCCGAGTCCACCAGGGTCCCGGCCGGGTTCTGGCCGGGAGCCGAGCACACCGCCGCGCCGCGCGAAGGACCGGACTGCGTTCATGTTCCCCCCAAGGGCGAGGTCGACATTTGCCCGGGAGGAATGACCGAAACAGGTCAATTACAAACTTGGATCCCAAAACGGCCATGCACGACAGATCGACCCCGGTATGGCCGGATCTTGGATCCATCTCTGTATGGAATCTTGTGGCGAACCCCCCGTACGGGGGAGTGACGCTCGGGAGATACCGGGATTCAATGGGCCAGCCCAACGACAGGCGGCCTCCAGGTGAGTGGCCGCATCCGTGCCGAAGGGACTCCCATTTTGCGGACATCACGCCTCATCCTCCTGTTGCTCGTCGTCACGCTCGCGCTGGCGGTGTCGCTCGTCTGGCCGATCTCGGGCCGGGCCGACCACGGCGACCAGCAGGGCACGGCACTCGACCCGATGCCCGTGCCGGCGCCGGCGGCGAATCCGATTCCGTTCCTGCGCACGCCCGCCGCGGTTCGGAAGCACCTGCGGAGCAAGCGTGAGGCGCCGCCCGCGCTCGGCGAGCGCGTCGTGGGCTTCGCCAAGCACCTGATCGGCGTGCGCTACTCGTGGGGCGGCTCGTCCCCGCGCACCGGCTTCGACTGCTCCGGCTTCGTCCGCTACGTCTACGGGCACTTCGGGATCTCGCTCGCCCACTCGAGCTTCGCCGACTACTGGCGCGGCCGGCAGGTCGGCCGCTTGGCCATGAAGCCGGGCGACCTCGTTTTCTTCGACGGAGAGGGCCACGTCGGCATCTACGTCGGCCACGGCCGCTTCATTCACGCCCCGCACACCGGCACGGTCGTCCGCATCTCGACCTTGTCGGGCTGGTACTCGAGCCGGTTCGACGGCGCTCGCCGTCTCTTGGCCAACTCCTGATTCGGGCTACCATCGGGCCGTGGGTCTGAGCGGCAGCGTGCGGGCGTTCGCGCTCGCGCTGGGGATGGCGTTCGCGCTGACTGCCTCCTCGGGGGCCGGCGCCGCGGCGGCAGCCGGCGTGCCGTGCGGCACGACCCAGGGCCTCTTGTGCTCGACGGTCGTCGTCCCGCTCGACCGCACGGGGACGGTGCCGGGCACCATCAGTCTGGCGGTCCAGGAACTGCCGGCCACGGGCACACCGCGCGGCACAGTGTTCCTCATCGCCGGCGGCCCAGGCCAGGGCTCCGCGCACACCTTCGGCCTCGGCACGCCGGAGGATGCGCTCGTCTTCCGCTTCCTCTTCCCGGGCTACACGCTCGTCGCCTACGACGACCGCGGCACGGGCGACTCGGGTCTCCTGAATTGCCCGGCGCTACAGGTCTCGACGTCGCCGACGGGCCAGGATCTGCTGGCCTCGGTGTGCGCGTCCTCGATCGGGCCTGGGGCGGCCTTCTACGGCACCGCCGACCACGTCGAGGACCTCGACGCCGTCCGCGCCTCGCTCGGCCTCGACAAGATCGCCCTCTTCGGCGTGTCGTACGGGACGAAGCTCGCGCTCGCCTACGCCTATGCGCATCCCGACCACATCGACCGCCTCGTGCTCGACTCCGTGCTACCGACCGATCTCCCCGATCCGTACAGCGCCAACGTCGCCCGCGCGATGCCGGCGACACTGGCCGCGTACTGCGCCAACAACGTCTGTCGGGCGGCAACGCCGGACTTCGCCGGCGACGTCGTCGCGGTTGCGAACCGGCTGGCCGCGAAGCCCGCAACCGGGCTCGTCCTCCAAACCAACGGGAAAACGAAGAAGGACACCCTCGGCGGCGTCGAGCTGCTCTCGCTCGTCGTCGATGCCGACCTCAACCCGGGCCTCGCGGCCGAGCTGCCGGCGGCGGCGCATGCCGCCCGGCTCGGGAACATGGCCCCGCTCCTGCGGCTGCACGTCATGGACACGGTGGCGTCCGAGCTCTCGGCGCCGGACCTGAGCGCGGCCCTGTACGCGGCCACGGACTGCCGCGACGGCCCGTTCCCATGGCCCGCGAACTCCGATCCGTCGACCCGACCGGCGCTGCTGCGCAGCGCGATCGCCGCGCTCCCGGCCGGAACCTTCGGCCCGTTCGGGAGCTGGGCCTCCGACCTCGGCAACGCGAGCCTGTGCGATACGTGGCCGGCGCCGGCCGGTGGCGTGAACCTCGCAGCCGGCCCGCTTCCGAACGTCCCGGTGCTCGCGCTCAGCGGCGGCTTCGACATGCGGACGCCGACCGCCGGCGCGCAGTCGGTCATCGCGCAGTTCCCGCAGGGCAAGCTGCTGATCGTCCCCGGCATCGGGCACAGCGTCACCTCGACCGATCCATCCGGCTGCGCCGCGCTCGCGGTGCACGACTGGATGCTCGACCCGACGAGCAACGACTCGTGTCCGCGCCCGCCGTTCCTCGTCGCGCCGATCGGCGCCTTCCCCCACCTGGCGAAGTCGGCCCGGCGCGCGACACCGGCGGCGACCTTCGCGGTCGTCTCCAAGACGATCGCCGAAGCCGAGGCTGCGTGGCTCTTCGGCAACGGATCCACCGACCCCGTCCCCGGCCTCACGAGCGGCAAGCTCCTCCCCATCGGCTCGGACGCGTTCCGGCTCACCGGGTACGGGCTCGTTCCCGGCGTGACCGTGAGCGGGACCGTGAAGCTCGCCGAGCGTGGAGGCGTGACGCTGAAGTTCCAGGGGCAGCTCAAGGTCGCCGGGCGCTCGGCCGCTGCGGGAACCCTCCAGCTCCTCGCCACGGGCCTGCACGGCACCCTGGGCGGAAAGTCCGTCTAGCGGAGCTTCTGGGCCATCGCCGTGAGGAGCTTCCAAGCGATGGCCGAGTTGGACTCGACCAGCGGCTTGAACTCCCACGGCGTCAAGCCGTAACAGTGCATGTCCGTGCGGGCGGTGATGGTGGCGGTGCGGTCGGACCCGGTGAGGAGGGCGATCTCGCCGAAGTAGTCGCCCGGGCCGACCGTGCCCACCGAGTTCCCGTCCACGGTCACGTCCCCCTCGCCCGACTCGACGACAAAGAACCCGGCGCCGCCGGCTCCCTGCTCGAGGACGACGTCGCCGGCGGCGACACTGCGCTCGCGCATCGACGCGGCGATCTGCTCCAGCTCGCGCTTGTCGAGCCCGGAGAAGAGCGGGACGTTCTTCAGCATGTCGGGGGAGGCACCGGCCACGGCGGAGTTATACACCGCGCCGCCGGGTCGCGAGTATCCGCGAGGATGTGCAGGTGAAGGTGATCGTCATCGGCTGCTCTCCCGCCTGGCCCAACGCGGGCGGCGCCCAGTCGGGCTATCTCGTCGAGGGCGCGGGCGGCCGGTTGCTGCTCGACTGCGGGCCGGGTGTCCTCGCCCGGCTGCGCAACGGCAACGGCGGCTGGCCGGAGGTGGACGCGATCGCGATCACGCACTTCCATCTCGATCACTGGGGCGACCTCGTCCCGTGGACGTTCGGCGCCGCGTTCGGGCCGGGCCGCCGGTCTCCGAAGCCCGAGCTGTGGCTGCCGCCCGGCGGCAGCGGCCGCCTGCGCGCGCTCGGCGGACAGCTGTCGTTCACGGATCAGATCGAGCAGGCGTTCGACCTGCGCGAGTACCGCGCCGAGGAGCCGTTCACGGCCGCCGGGTTCGAGGTGACGCCGGTGCAGCTCGCGCACTACGAGGAGCTCACGTTCGGCCTGCGCGTGAGCGACGGCATGCGCACGATCGCGTACTCCGGCGACACCGCTCCGACGCCGAGGCTCGCCGACCTCGCCCGCGACGCGGACGTGTTCCTGTGCGAGGCGACGCTCGCAGACCCCGAGCCGGCCGAGCGCGGCCACCTCACCGCCGGCGAAGCGTCCGACGCCTTCGAGGCATCCGGTGCGCTGCGGCTCGTCGTCATCCACCGCCCCGACGAGCTGCCGCTCGACGAGAAGCTCGAGCGCGCGTACGACGGGCTCGAGCTAAATCTCTGAGAGAAGCGGTGCCGCGCGTTCGCCGAGGAGCCGGTGGCCCTCGACGGATGGGTGATCGCCGTCGTCGCTCCACCCGTTCAACGGTGCGAGCGTGTCGTGGAACGGAAGCGGCGTCACGCCTTCGAGCGCGTAAATCAGCTCGTTGAGGCGCGCTATCTCGCGCGCGGCGCGCTCGTCGCCGTTCGGCCACGGCAGCACGTCGGCAAGCGCGACGTGGAGCCCGAGCCGATGACCGTGCTCGACCATTGCGGCGAGATTCCGCGCCGCGTCCTCGACCGACCGCCGCTGCGCGACGTCGTTGATGCCGCCCTGCACGACGAGAACGTCTGCTCCGGTGACGACGTCGTCGACGAACGCTGCGATCTCGTTCGTGCGCTTCCCGTACGCGGCACGCGTGCGGAACTCGAGCCGTGGATCGCGGACCGCCGCCCACCACTGCCACTGGCTGCGCTCGTCGGGATGTGCGATCGCTGAACGCGCGGTGGGGTCAGGATCCCAGAGCGGCGAGCCGGCGCTGATCGAGTCGCCGACGACGGCGACCACGATGGTCATCTACGCGTGCGGATGCAGCTCGACGACGAGGTCGCAATCGAGCGCCTCGGCGATACGCAGCAGCGTGTCGATCCGTGGCGGCCGGCCGCCGCGTTCGAGCCGTGCGATCGCCGACTGCGTTGTGCCGCACAGCTCCGCGAGCTCGCGCTGCGACATGCTCATCTGCACACGCCGCTCGGCCACCTTCTCCGCGATCGCGGCGAAGAAATATCCGCGGTCGCCGGTGACGATCCGCTCGCGCAGACGGTCGAGCGGCCGCTTCAGTTCGGTGCGGCTGCGGGCTGCTGCCATTCAGGCGAGTATAGCGGTTGTGCTATGTCTCCCACGCGGACGCGGCCCGGGAAGAGCACCGCTCCGTAGACGCCGAACGGAAGCGGCTCCGAGACGCCGTCCCGCCGATAGGACGCGAGCGTCACGAGCGTCGGCAGATCGACGACGCCGGTGTCGGGATCGCGCGAGGTGATGACGCAGCGGCCGATGTCGCCGTTGAAGACCACGGTCGCCTCGCCGATCCGCACCTCGGCTCCGATCCACGAGTCCTCCTCGTGCGCGTCCACCCCGTCGATCTCGAACAGCATGCGGAAGCGGCGCCCGTCGATTGCCTCGACGACGCCCACCTCCTCACGGAGCCGTTCGAGCGATCCCCGCGAGACGAGCGACACCGTCCCGCCCCTCGGCGTCCGGTCGACCGCACCCTCGTCTGCCCAGAGGAACTCCAGCGGCCGGCCCACGTAGTCCGAGATCGCCGCCTCCCACGGCCCGTGGACCTTGCGTGATCGTAAGCGGTTCCACGAATACAGATTCGCCTCGATCTCCTCGCCGAGCTCGACTACGCCGTCGACGCGCTCGCCGTCCGGAAACGTGAGCGCGAGGCGCCGTGTCTCCTCATCCCACTCCGGGCGGATCTGCATCAGCGAGCCGTCACGCTTGCCGGCGTACAGCGCACCCTGCTCGTCGCGTAGCCAGAAGCGGCGGTTGCCGACGACCCCGCCGGGCTCGAGCATCACCTCTTCCGGATGCACGAGGCCGAGCGACTTGACCGGTGCGACCGAGATGCGGACGACGCGCGGCGCCATGCCTCGAGTCTAGAAGTAGAACGCCGACCAGGCTTGCCACCAGTCGTCTCCGCGGGAGACGAGCGAGGCAGGCCCGGTCACTTCGACGCCGCGCCGGTGGCGGTACTCGTCCAGCCGGTCGGGCGTCGTGAACTCGACCGCGATCTCGCACGGGCGGGCCGGGACGTACGGCCGCACGGCCTTCAGGTCCTTCAGCGCGCGCTTCGCGCCGTCCTCGATCAGCTCGCGTGCCTTGAGCGGCGTCTTCGAGCGTGCGCTGAAGCGGCCGAGCCCCTCCTTCACCTCGACGGTGGTCAGCCCGTCGCCGAGCAGGTCGACCGCCTCGCGGCACACGGCGCGGTCGCCGGTGACGAGCACGACGGGGCAGCCCCACTGGCCGCACAGCGCAGCGTTGATGCCCGTCTCGCCGACGAGCGTCCCGTTGAACCGGAGGCTCTGCCACGCCTGACCCGAGACAGTGTGCGAGAGGACGCCGTCCGCCGTGCCCGCCATCGCGTGCATGCCGACGAAGAGCGCCGCATCGCAACCCTCCTCGAGGAAGGCCGTGTACTCTGTCCACTCGCTCTGGATGACGAACTCGCAGTCCGGATCGAGCATGTCGGCGACGAGCGAGTTGAACGTGTAGTCGCCGCCCGCGCCGTGGCAGTCCATGACGACGATCTCGGTCGCGCCCGCAGCCTTCGCACCCCGAACGGCCGCGTTGATCTCCTCGGTGTAGAGCTTGCGGCCCTCCTGGTAGAGCGGCAGGTCACCGCCCGCCTGGCCCCGCTTGACGATGCCGGCGACGCCTTCGATGTCGCTGATGACGTGGACGCGCACGGCGGGAGACTACTCTGCGGCGATGGACACGGGTCTCGCGGGAAAGGTCGTGCTCGTCACCGGCGGCGCCGGCGGCATCGGCTCCGAGTGCGTGCGCGCGTTCGCGGCCGAGGGCGCGCGCGTCGTCGTCCACTACAACACGAGCCGCGAGCGGGCGGAGGTGCTCGCCACGGAGATCGGCGGCATCGCGATCGGCGCCGACCTCACCGACGAGGCGGCGGTAAAGTCTTTGTTCACGCGCGCGCGCGAGGAGCTCGGCGGCGTGGACGTCTGCGCCACGGTCGCCGGAGTCTGGCCGCGCGACGACGAGCCGGTGTGGAAGCTCCCGCTCGACCGCTGGGAGGAGGTGCTGCGCGCGAACCTGACCGCGACGTTCCTCACCGCGAAGTGGTTCCTGCGCGAGGTGGAGCGCACCGGCCACGGCAACCTCGTCCTCGTCGGCTCCACCGCCGGCCGCTTCGGCGAGGCGGGGCACGCCGACTACGCCGCCGCGAAGTCTGCCGTCCAGGTCGGGCTGCTCCTGAGCCTCAAGAACGAGATCGTCCGGATCGCGCCTCTCGGGCGCGTGAACGCCGTCGCGCCGGGCTGGACGTACTCGCCGATGACGCGGGGCGCGCTCGACCCCGACATGGTCGAACGGCTGACGCGCACGATGCCGCTGCGCAAGGTCGCGATGGCCGAGGACATCGCCCGCGCCGTGGTCGTCCTCGCCTCCGACGAGCTCTCCGGTCACATCAGCGGCGAGCTGGTCACGGTCGCCGGCGGGATGGAAGGCCGGACGCTTCATCCCTGAGAAAAACGAAGCGGCGCTCGAAGCGCCGCCGCGTCCCCCTGCCGCAGAGATGATTGCCGTCAGTCCCCGGGAGGAGTTCCCCCCGTATCGGCAGGAAGGGCGGTCTCCTTGAGCCCCTAGACTTGGCTTGGATGAGCCGATTTCTCGAGCGGCTGGCCGCTGGGCCGCCGATCGTCGCCGACGGCGGCATGGGCGCCCTCCTCGCGAGCGCGGTGCCGCGGCTGCGCTGCCCCGAGGAGGCGAACCTGCGCGCGCCGGAGAGCGTCGTCGACGTTCACCTCGGCTACATCCGCGCCGGCGCGGAGCTGATCGAGACGAACACGTTCGGCGCCAACCGGTCGAAGCTCGGGCAGCACTTCCTGGAGGACGAGTTCGACTCCATCAACAGCGCCGGCGTGCGCCTCGCGCGCGAGGCGCGCGAGGTCTCCGGCCGCGACGTCTTCATCGCCGGCTCCATCGGCCCCGACCCGGAGCGGGCCTACGGAGAGCAGGCACGCCTGCTCGAGGGCCGCGGCGCCGACCTGTTCATGGTCGAGACGTTCCTCGATCTCGACGATCTCGAAGCTGCGGTCGCAGCCATCCGCAGCGTGTCGAGCCTGCCAATCGTCGGACTGATGTCCTTCGACGCGGAAGGCGAGACGCTCGCCGGCGTCTCCGCCCGCGTCGCCGGCAAGCGGCTGCGCGCGCTCGGCCTGGCGGCGTTCGGCGCAAATCACGGCGCCGGGCCCTCGGCTGCGCTGCGCGCGCTCGGCGACATGGCCGGCGAGAGCGGCATGCTCGCTGCGCTCCCGAACGTCGGGCTCGCGAGCATGTCCGGACAGCGGATCGTGTTCCCGCACGCGACGCCGGCGTACTTCGGTGAGTTTGCGGCGCAGGCGCGCGCGCTCGGCGCAGGCATCATCGGAGGCTGCTGCGGGACGACGCCCGCTCAGATCGCCGCCATCCGCGCCGCCGTGGACGATAACCTCGCCCCTGCTGCGCCTCTGCTCGTGCGCGAGCGGGCGCAGGCGACCCGCCCGTCGACGACGAGCGGGCGCACCGAGCTCGGACGGCTCCTCGACGAGGGCACGTTCGTCGTCTCCGTCCAGCTCGACCCGCCGCTCGGCGCAAATCCCGAGGCGCTCATCGAGACCGCGCGCGCGGTGCGCGACACGAACAAGGCGCAGTTCGTCGACGTCAACGACAACCCGCGCGCGCGCGCGCGGATGAGCGGGATCATGGCGTCCGTCGCGATCGAGCGCTTCACCGGCGTCGAGACGATCCCGCACCTGACGCCGCGCGACATGACGGTCACAGGGCTCGAATCGATCTTGCTCGGCGCGCATGCGGAAGGGGTGCGCAACATCCTCGCCGTCACCGGTGACCCACCCGAGGCGGGCGACTATCCGGGCCGTGGCGGCGTGTACGAGGTCGACGCGATCGGGCTCGTCGAGCTGCTGGCGGGCTTGAACCGCGGCGAGGATCACCACGGCCGCGCCATCGACGCGCCGACGTCGTTCTTCCCGGGTGTCGCCGTCAACCCGACCGCGGACGACCTCGGACTCGAGGTGGAGCGCTTCCATCGCAAGGTAGCGGCGGGCGCGCGCTACGCGATGACGCAGTTCCTCTTCGACCTCGAGCCGCTGTCGGCGTTTCGAGATCGGATCGGCGGCTGGCCGATCCCGGTCCTCGTCGGCGTCTGGCCGATCAGAACGATGGAGCTGCTCGTCCGCGTGCACAACGAGGTCCCGGGCGCGATCGTCCCCGAGCACGTGCAAGAGCGCTACCGCCGGGCCGGCGCGAACGCGCGCGAAGTCGGCGGGGAGATCGGCCACGAGCTGATCGACGCGGCACGCGAGCTTGCGCACGGCGTCTACGTGATCGCGCCGTTCCGGTCGCCGATGAACGTGGTCGAGTTCCTGCCCGAGCTTCAGCCCGAGGCGCAGGATCCAGTCGACACCGACGCGGTCCCGGCCGAATCGAGCACGCGTCGCACGACGGAGGCCGGCACGCCGTAGCCGCCGGGCGCGCCGAGGCGGGCGGCGAAGATCGTCGCCTCCACCGCGCCGTTCGCATCGATCGCCGGACCGCCGGAGTCGCCGTGCTTGATCTCGCCGGCGATAGCGGTGATCGTCCGCGCGACAGGACCGTTCCCGTACGCATCCTGCGTCAGCGCGACGGCCGTGCGGCCGACCCGTCCGGGCGTTCCCTGCAGCGGCCCGTCCTCCGGATAGCCGACGATCTCGACCGCGGCGCCGGGCTGCGGGTCGGCAAGCGGCAGCGGCGACTGCGATCCCAGTCCGCGCACGCTCAGGATGGCGACGTCGTTGTGCGCGTCGAAGCCGACGACGTCGACCGCATGAAGAACCGCGGAGCCGGGAATCTGGATGCCGGTGTCGTGCTCGCCCGCGACGACGTGGGCCGCTGTGACGACGAGGTCGCGGGTGGCGAACCAGCCGCTGCCCTCGATGCCGATGCCGCATGCGGTGCCGAGCACGCGCACGACGTCGTGCGCGGCGCGCTGGACGTTGGCGTTGCCGGCGATCTGTCCCGTCGAGGGCGTGCTTGGCGGCGCGGGCCCCGCAATCGAGGGGAACGGGTCGATACGCGCGAGCAGGTTCAGCAGCCGGCGCGGCGGAACCGCCTGGTCGAGCCGGCGGACGATCGCGGACTGCTGCACGTCGCGGCGCAGGCTCGACTGGCCTGGAACGAGCAGCGCGGTCGCGCTCAGCACCCAGACGAAGACGACGCCGCCGACCGCGCCGAGTACGAGGCCGCCGAACGAATCGAGGAAGCGGAACGGCGTGAGGCGCAGACCGCCGCGCACGAACGAGCCGGCGATGCCGGCGAGCGTCTGGATGAGCACCGCGCCGAGGACCGCGCCGATGAGCCCCGCAACGGGCGTCCAGGGCGAGCCGGCGCCGCCGTGGAGGAGGTGCGGCGCGACCCGGGAGCCGCCGTACGCGCCGGCGACGAGCCCGGCGAGCGACAGCGCCGTCACGACCAGCCCGCGGCGCATGCCGCCGAGCGCGGTCACGACGACGAGCGCAAGCGCGATCCAGTCGATGACGTTCGGCTTCACCGAGCCAGTCTCGCGGACGGGCTGGACGGGGCCTGGCTACAATGCGCGGTCCCGGGGGCGTAGTTCAGCTGGTTAGAACGCCGGCCTGTCACGCCGGAGGTCGCGGGTTCGAGTCCCGTCGCTCCCGCTCTGGAAACCCGCTTGAACACCGAGTTTTCTTCGTTGAAGAGGTGGTGCGGAAACCGCTCGGACTCGCATTGGCAAGTCGAAGGCGAGCACCGGGCTCGTGATGAGAGTAGTTGACAGCCGCGCGGGACTATCTTTGCCAATGAGCGCGACGCTTCTCGGCGAGACCGAGCGGATTCTTCAGAAGCATAGGCCCGCCGACTTCGAGACGACGAACGAGGCGTGGCCCGAGTGCATCGAGTACGTTCGCTCCGTCGAGCAAGATGAAGCGTGGCGCGCGCGGTACGACTCGCTGGACTCGTTCTACGCCGCGCATGAGGCGACACACCCGGACATTCGGTACTACGCAAGAGCACGGCACGAGATCGAGACGGCTGACCCGTTGACCTCTCCCGGTGGCACCCCCGCGCAGCGGCTCGATCGGCTCCGTAGAGCCGACGGGTCGTAGCGGGCCTTGCGCCATCAGCCTCGTGCTCACGGCCAGTTGCTCGCCATCTTCGCCGGCGGCCTCGTCGCGATGACGGCCGCGTCGCCCAGGCCGGCCGCCGGCTTTTCGCCTATCTGCCATAGGCTGGGGGAAGACCATCGCGCCTCGAAGAGGGGAGAGACATGAACGTTGCCCGCCTGCTCACCGGCTTGGCGCTGCTGGGCGCCGTCCTCGCCTCCGGGGTCGCCGCACCGCTCTCGCAGGCCGGCGCCACGGACGCAGCGTGCCCGCCGCAGGTGCTCGCGACGCTCACGAACGTCTCGCGCGCGATCGTGCCGATCGGCGTCAGGGTCGTCCGCGGCTTCACGGTGGGCGCAAACGCAGACGTCACTCTCTCGAACGTGCAGCTCACCGCGCCGACGGAGTACGCGGCGACGCAGATCGCAGCGAACAAGGCCTACGGGCTGCGCTTCACGGCGCCGCACGCCGGTGACTTCGCCGTGCAGGCGACCTGGACGGAGGCGTACACGGACGACACCGGCGTGGCGGTCACCTGCTCGGGCGCCGGCACGTCGACCCTGACGGCCGCGAAAGGCTCGCCACTTACGATCACCCCGCCGGCGGCGACGAAGTTCCCGGCCGCCGACCACATCACCGGAACCCAGTACGACGCGCCCGTGACGTGGCTGTGGAAGTGCAAGGCCGACACCGATCCGACGCCGATGAAGGTCACCGTGCGCTGGGAGGTGGACATGCGCCAGCTGCCGCTCTACTCAAAAGGCGGCAACGCGCCCTTCCGCTTCGGCAAGGCGGCGCAGGCCTTCACGATCGTGAACGGTGACCCGTGCGACGTCCGCCAAGCCGGCGGGCGCGACACGAAGCTCGTGCAGCACGCGGTCCTCCGCGTGGTCGCGGGCGGGAACGTAACGAGTGGAGGGGGGTTCCTGCTCATCTCGCTGAAGGGCGGCTTCCGCGACCCGAATGGAAACAAGGCGCCGCTCCACCTCGGCATCACGCTGCAGCAGGGCGCTCGGACGCTGCTCGACACGAAGCTCTGCTCCTGGTACCAGACGAGCTTCCTGGTCGCGCGCGGCAAGGGCGTCGACTGCTGGTGGTGAGAATCGCCAGCGGCGTCGCAGAGTCGCTTCCAGATCCGCCCGAGTTTGTGGACGGCATCGAGATCGCGATCTGGTTCTGACTTAACTTCAGGAGCCGCAAAGCGCGCAGCGACTATGCGGCACGTTGGCAAGTTCTTGGCAAGTACGGGTAGGAGTGGCTCAGCACGCGAGACGGTCTTAAGTCACGAATCGATCCTCAAACCGTGACCCGATCCCCCTTAGTTCCGGCTGATCCGGAATAGCGCGAGCCTGTCACGCCGGAGGTCGCGGGTTCGAGTCCCGTCGCTCCCGCTCTAGGAACCCACTTGTACAGCGGGTTTCTTCGTTAATAGCGTTGGCACGGGAACTGCCCGGACTCGGATTGGCAAGTCGAGAGTACGCCCGCCTGCTGAGTCGAGCGCCTCTTACGGTCACGATCCCGAGCTGCTGCTCCGGCAGACGAACCGGTCGTGCTGCACGAGGTGACACATCAGTTCGGCATCAGCGACCTGCGGCAGGTCGAGCTCGACCGGCATTGACAAACAAAGAGGGCCCGGCCGAAGCCGAGCCCTCTCCGAAGTCCTGCATGGGTCGAGTTACGCGACCGCGATGCCGTTCGTATGAGCGACGACCTTGCCGCTCGTGATCTTGGGCTGGTTCGGGATGAGCGACTCGAACTTCTCGTCGCGGATCCACGTGCTGACCGTCTTCGTCGACTCCTCAGCCTGCTCAGGAGTCTCGAAGAGACCGAGCGAGCTGAAGACGCCATTGCTGGCCTCGATCAGGTAGTAGCCCTTGAAACCGGGCAGCTTGCGCAGCTCGGGGACGAGGGTCTCGTTGACCTTGCCGGTCAGCTCGGTCGCGCGGTTCTGGTCCACGCCTTCGTAACGGCGAATGGTCGCAAACATGTGTTGCTCCTAACTTCATCCTTCAGGGCAGAGAAGCCCGAATCGAACTCCCTGCGACGCACAGGCCATGTTTGAGAGCCTTGACGGCCTCAACGCTCGAACCAACGCGCTGGAGCACCATAGCCGCGATTCCTGTCTTCTGCGGTCCAGAGGCGCCGTCGGGCCTCCCATGACGACCGTTGCTCTATCCACTGAGCTACGGGGGCGGAAGTAACCTGTTTGCAGGTAAATCGTCGGCTAGACCGACTTCGCGGCTCCATTCACTTCTTGCGCCAATGAGAAGTGTAGATCTGCTCCGGCTCGCCGTATGCGAGCTTACTTTCGTCTTGCTTCGGTGGCGTAATAGGTGAGAAGGACGCTCATCTAAGGCTTGGCTCTTCCCGTTGGTCCTTCTCCGGGTCAAGAGCCTGGAGGAAGATGTTTGTAATCAGCAAGGCGCAGCCGAAGTCGGGCGAAGCTCGCTACCCGCGTTGCGGAAACGCGGTCTTCCGTGCACGGTCGAAGAAGAATCCAGACCGCACCCTCACCGTTGATGATCGACCGGGGCCATATGTCCTAGAGGAACAGTTTTCGAGCTTTGCCCTGACTGCGATTCGCGGTAAAAGATGCCTGATGTAGCTCTGGTCGATCTGAGCGCCGGCGAGCGTGCAGAAGACCGGGGACGATCCTCCGAGGCCACGCTTCCTGCGCGTGTTCATCCAGCGCTCGAGGAGCACGGCCGTACCGGCGTCGATGCCTAATTTAGCGCGAGCCTGTCACGCCGGAGGTCGCGGGTTC
>Ga0208219_1000149_pt1 | contig 28002 bp, 29 predicted proteins | sample NGESurshal072012_7_FD_184469 | JGI IMG/M metagenome (GOLD analysis project Ga0208219, IMG submission 184469) | Arctic peat soil microbial communities from Barrow, Alaska - NGEE Surface sample 53-2 shallow-072012 (SPAdes) | ecosystem: Environmental > Terrestrial > Soil > Wetlands > Peat ... | reverse complement strand
ATCGCCGCCTACCTCGGCGATACCGACACCTTCGACCAGGCCATCACCCAGTTCGCCGCCACCTACGCCGACCAGAACGAGCGCGACCACCAGGCCCTGGTCACCGCCGTCACCACCGGCCAGATCACCGCCGAGACCGGCCTCTGACACCGCAGCCAGCCAGCTGAGGCGGCGTAGACCTGCCTGGCGTGGCATTGATGGGAGGAGTCGGGTAAGTGGTCCTCAACCTGCTGCTCATCGGCCTCGGGATCACCCTCGAGCCCTTCCCGCTCACCGCGTTCATCTTGCTGCTGAGCGCCGAGAAAGGCACCCGGAAGGGCCTGGCGTTCATTCTCGGCTGGCTGGCCTGCCTGATCATCGTGATCGCCGCGGTGGTTATCACGACCCAGGGAAAGCCGCCCGCGCCGAACACCGCCCCCTCCACCGCCGCCCTGGTCGTCAAGCTGGCCCTGGGCGTCGCCCTGGTCCTGTACGCTGTGCGCCAGTGGCGGCGGCTGGGCACCCCCAAGAAGCCGCCGACCTGGATGGCGCGCCTGGACCATGTCTCGCTGTGGGCCGCCGCGGGGCTGGCCGCCTTCCTCCAGCCGTGGGCGCTGGTGGCGGCCGGCGCCGCCACCATTACCCAGGCCAAGCTGTCCGGACCAGCCGACTACCTGACCCTGGTGCTCTTCGTGCTGCTGGCCACCGCCAGCTTCCTCTACCTCGAGCTGTACGCGACCTTCGCACCCGTGGCCGCTGCCGCACGGCTCCAGCAGATCCGGAGCTGGCTGGACACCCATCGCGACCAGGTCATCATCGTACTGTCCCTCTTGCTCGGCTTCTGGCTGGCCGGCAACAGCCTCTATGTCCTGGCGCAATGAACGGTCGCCAGGTCCGGCTGAGCACCCGTGCCGGTGCTGCTTTCCGGTGCGCGCCATGATGCCGATGCCGTGGCTCAACCCGTACCCGGACCGGGTACCAAGCCCCCGCTTCCCCGGCAGCGGCCGGACGAGGCAGCGGCTGCGCCGGTCCCGGATGTTCGGCTGGGACGGGAACCCCGTGCGGCGGCGCACCGACCGGGTCGAGGCGGCCTTGATCGCGGCGCTGATCGCGCTGTTCCTGGCGGCTGCGCCCCTGGTGGCCGCCGTGGCCGGGCGCTGGAGCGAGTCCGCGGGCCTGCGAGAGCAGCTCGCGGAAGCGTCATGGCGGCAGGTTCCGGCCATCTTGGAGCACGGCGGCGGCTCGCCGCCGGGGGACTATTTCGCCGCGCCGGCCGGCAAGGTCTGGATGCAGGCGCACTGGACCGCACCGGACGGGCAGCCGGGCCGGGGCTGGGCCCTGGCCAGCCCGCAGGCACCGGCCGGCAGCAGCATGCGGATCTGGGTGACCCGCTCCGGCCTTCCGGCCGGTCCGCCGCTGCAGCGGTCGCAGCTGCGGGGACGCACCGAGCTGGCCGGCGTCCTGGCCCCGGCGGCGCTGGCTTTCCTGCTCTTCTTCGCCGGCGGTGCCGGGCGGTACCTGCTCGGGCGGCGTCGCGCGGCGCGCTGGGACCAGGCCTGGCAGGCCGTCGGATCGCGGTAGCCGTGCTGACGCTCACCCACTCCCCGCGGGTGAAAAACCCGGACGGGTGAGGACAAGTAACCCCGGCTCGGGAGATAAAGGCAGGGAGGCCCTGACTGCTCGTGGGGACCGCCAGGCTGAGGGGACTAACCGGCAATGACGACTGACGCCGAACACGCGGCACGCAACCAGCAGATGCTCATGCTCGCGCTGGCCATTACCGCGGCCAAGGCCCTCGCCCGGAACAGGATCATCCTGCTGGTCGGGCTGATCGCCGGGGCGCAGTTCGCGCACCGCAAGGGCGCCGCCATGTCAGCGGGGCTGCGACACAGGATGGCCACCAACCTGGCCGCCTGGCGGCACAGCTAAGAGGGCCGCTGCCCAGCAGCCGGGACCCGGCCGCCCTGTCAGCCACTGGCGATGCCGATGGCGCCGTCGATGATGAGAAAGGCGCCGACCGCCAGGGACACGATCGCTAGCAGCGCCGGGCCGGCCTGCACGACCCGGTTCCGCAGCTCAGACAGGCGCGCCTCGGCCTGCCCGGGACGCCGGGCGAAGTACAGGAAGATCAGGCCAACGGTGGCCGTCGACAGGACGGTAAAGGCCAGGAAAGCGAAGACCACGACAGGAAACGCCGAATGGTGACGCACCACTACCACGGCAGCAGCAGCGGTCAGCGTCCACGGTTGCTCCAGAACCCCGACCGTAGCCGCTTCCCACGGACTCAGCTGCTTCAGGCGGCCAGTGAATTTTCTGGTCATCGCTGAGCTGGCCCGGGGACGGCCCCGGCGGCGCCATTGCCGGGCGGCAATGAAGGCCAGGGTGACGCCCACCAGGATCTCGATGGCCGCTACCGCGGTGCTGCCACTGCCATGCTGAGTCGCGCGGGCTCCCCCGACCGCATAGCTGACGGCGAATACGACAACCAGCGAGATGCTCCAGCCGATCAGGAAAGCAGCGGCATTGACGCGTGCCCTGGTCGTCGCGAGCAACAGGATGAACACGACAAGAGTGCTCGGTGATACGCTCGCCAGCAGGCCGAGGAGCAAGATGATGATCACCAGGCTCACCGTGCACCATCCTTATGTCAGCCATCTCGGATGGGCCGCTGATGCGCGCATCGCGCAGGCCAAGTTTTCACCACCGGGGAATCACCAGCATCACCCACGACGGGTGACGACAAGCGCTCCCTTTCAGGGCGATAAAGAAAGCTGCGTACCGGACTGCGCACGAGACAGAGGACGGCGGCAATGGCTGAGGTGACGGGGCTGAGGATCGGGGCCAGGGCAAGCTGCTCGGATGGCTTCTGCGGCGAGGTGACCCGCATCGTCATCGACCCGGCCACGCGCACGATCAGTCATCTGGTCATCGAGCCGCGGCACCGGCGCGAGCCCGGCCGGCTGGTTCCCCTCGACCTGGTCGACGTCACGGACGGGCAAGTCCGGGTGCGCTGCACCATCGCGGAGTTCGGCCATCTCGAGCTCGCGCAGGAGGTGGACCTGGAGGAAGGTTTCGATTACGACGCCGGCATGGGGGTCGGTTCGGGGATCGGCATGAGCATGGGCAGCGGGCCCCGGGTGGTCACCCACGACGCCGTCCCGCTGGGCGAGACCGAGCTGCTGCCCGGTGAGCATGTCCATGCTCTCGATGGCGAGATCGGGCGGGTGCAGGGCTTCGTCGTCGATGCGGGCGACCACCAGGTGACCCACGTGCTGCTCCAGGAGGGGCATCTGTGGGGTCACAAGGAAGTCGCCATCCCGGTCAGCGCCGTGGCCGGGATCGACGACGGGATCCGGCTCAACATCAGCAAGAAAGACGTCCAGGACCTGCCGCCAGCGTTCTGACGGGCGCCAGTTCTCTTCCTGGCTGCCACGCTGCCGGGCTACAGGTGCCGGGCTACAGGTGGCTGAAGCCCCCCGATTCCTCTTTCGACATGGGCACCGTCACCGGATGCCTGCTGAAGTGGGCCACGGCGTCCCGGAAGTCATCCAGGAGCAGGGAGGCCAGGTCCTGGCTCACGCCCAGGCGGACCAGAATCCGCTGCACGGGTATGTCGGACGCCGTTCCGGTGAGGGTATAGGCCGGGACCTGCCAGCCTCGTGACCGCAAGCGGTCCGCCAGGTCGAACAGGGTGTAGCCGGGGTCCTCGCCCTCGCGAATCCGCCAGGTGACGGTCGGGATTCCCGTGGCCGGGTTGCTGTCACACAGCAGCTCGAAGGGGCCCAGCTTGACGATCTCGCCCGCGAGGTACTGGCCGATGGCGTAGGACGCCTCATGAATGTTCCGGTATCCCTCGAACCCGAGCCGGATGAAGTTGTAGTACTGGGCGATGATCTGGCCGGCCGGCCGGGAGAAGTTGATCTGGAAGACCGGCATGTCGCCGCCCAGGTAGTTGACGTGGAACACCAGGTCGTCGGGGAGCTCCTCGCGGTCCCGCCACAGCACCCAGCCGACGCCCAGCGGGGCCAGGCCGAACTTGTGCCCGGAGGTGCTGATCGACTTGACCCGGGGGAGCCGGAAGTCAAAGGCCACCTCGGGCGCGCAGAACGGGGCCAGGAAGGCGCCGCTGGCCCCGTCCACGTGGATGCCGACATCCAGGCCCGTGTCGGCCTGCAGCTGGTCCAGGGCCCTGGACATGGCCTCGACGTCCTCGTAGGCGCCGGTATAGGTCACCCCGAGCGTGGGCACGACCATGATCGTGTTCTCGTCCACGCGCGCCAGCATGTCGGCCGGGTCCATGGCGTAGTGGCCATGGGACATCGGCACCTCGCGCATCTCGATGTCCCAGTACTTGGCGAACTTGTGCCAGACCACCTGCACCGGGCCGCACACCATGTTCGGCTTGTCCGCCGGCTTGCCCTCGGCCTGCCGCCTGGCGCGCCACCGCCACTTGGCCGCCATGCCCGCCAGCATGCAGGCCTCCGAGGACCCGATGGCCGAGGCGCCCACCGTATTGGCGGCCTCGGGGGCGTGCCACAGGTCGGCCAGCATGTGGACGCAGCGCTGCTCCACCTCCGCCGTCTGCGGATACTCGTCCTTGTCGATCATGTTCTTGTCGACCGACAGCGCCATCAGGGCCAGGACCTCCGGCTCGGCCCATGTCTGGCAGAACGTGGCCAGGTTCTGGCGCGAGTTGCCGTCGAGCATCAGCTCGTCCGAAACGACCTGGAACGCCTCCCGCGGCTGCGACTCGTCGGGCGGGAACCTGTACTTCGGGACGGCCTTGGTCAGGTCGTGGCCGCAGAAGACCGAGTCCGCCAGGTTCTGCCGTACGGTGTCACGCTCATGCAGGGGCATAACCGGATCGTCGCGGCCGGGGGCCGGGGACGTCCTCACCCGTCGCGGGTGACTTCGGACCTTTCCGCTGTGATCTGCCCGCAGGGGGCGTAACCACCCCAAGACAGCGCGCTAGTCGGCGCCGCCGGTCCCGGCCCCTCCCCGTCCGGTGCCAGACTGGCGGAATGACGCAGACGCCCGGCCAGGAAGCGAACGAGGGGAAGCCCCCTGGCCAGGCGATGCATGAGTGGCAGAACCTGGAGCGCGAGCTAGTCCCCGGCTGGCTGCGGCCCAGCGCGGGGGAAAGCCGGGTCCCCGTCGCCATCGCGATCGTGGTCGCCGCGCTGCTGCAGGGATCGTTGCCAAGCCGGTTCACGCTCCTGCGCCCGAACTGGCTGCTGCCCGGCGTGGAACTGGTCCTGCTGGCCACCCTGACCGTGATGAACCCGCTGCACCAGCCTGGCCGGGCCCGGACGGGACGATACGTGGCCCTGGCCCTGGTCGCCGTCATTTCCATTGATAACGGCATCAGTGCCGGGCTGCTGGACGTCAAGCTGATCACCGGCTCGGCGGGCTCCAAGGCCCCCGCGCTGCTGGCGGCGGCCGCGGCGATCTACCTGACCAACGTGATCGCGTTCGGCATCTGGTACTGGGAGCTCGACCGCGGCGGCCCGTTCGCCCGGGCCGCGGCCCGCAGTCCGTACCCGGATTTCCTGTTCCCGCAGATGACCCAGCATCACCTGGCCCGCAAGAACTGGCGGCCCCGCTTCGCCGACTACCTCTACGTCAGCTTCACCAACGCCACCGCGTTCTCCCCCACCGACACCATGCCGCTGACCCGCTGGGCCAAGCTGCTGATGGCGGTGCAGGCCGCGATCGCGCTGTCCACCACCGCGCTGGTCATCGCCCGCGCGGTCAACATCCTGCACTGACGCAGGCTGCGCCCCCGCGGCCAGGCTCCTAGCCGGCCACGGGCGCCGCCGCGGGGGCCGGCAGCGTTCCGGCGGGCGCGGGCGGCAGCGGGGGCACGGCCCCGCCGGTGGTCGGGGCCAGCGGGGTGTCCAGCTTGGTCCCGGCCATCTGCTTCAGCATGAAGTCGTGATTCAGGTCCAGAATGGCCCGGGTCTCGGCGGCGATAACGGCGTTGCGGCTGAGGGTGAGCTCGTTGTCCTGCTCCTGCTCCCCCGACAGCGACCAGTTGGTGGAGCCCTTGACCGTGTACACCCCGTCGATGATCACGATCTTCAGGTGCGAGATGGCGTTGTGCACCGAGCTGGTGCCGATGGCGATGCTGTTGCCGAAGGCGTCGTTGCTCCAGCCGGCCAGGATCTGCTTCTCGTGCACGCCGGCGGCCTGGCTGCGGTCCAGGCTCATCTGCACGTAGACGTTCCGGTCGGCCAGCTTGGCCTGGATAATCTTGTTCAGCTCGTCGTCGTCATAGCCGAACATGTTGACGACGATGGAATGCTGGGCGCTGCCGACCAAGGCGACCAGCAGGCCGTGGACGTTGTCCCGCGGCGCGAAGAATGTCCGCTGGTCATCGGGATAGCCATCCAGGAAACGGCCCTCGGCCTTATAGGTGGCGAGGTTGTCCCACGCGAATAGATCAGCGGCCATCGCAATTCCCCCCTGGAGTCGACTCCCATAGTGCCCATGTCACGCCGCCGCGTCTACACTGCCAGCGCCAAATCGCGACGCAGAGGAGCAACCACCGATGACTGACCTGAACGACATGCTGGAGACCCACGTCAGCAGCGGCGCGGTGCCGGGAGCGGTAGGCCTGGTGACGCGCGGCGGCCGGGCCGAGGCGGCGGCCGTCGGCCGGGGTACGGCTTCGCATCCGATTTCTCCCTGCCCGCCGTCCAGCAGCTGTTCTCGGTGCAGAAAGACGGCCGCGAGCCGCGGAGCTTCGCGGCGCCCGACCTGTGGATGGCCGGGCTGTCCAGGATTCCGCTGCTGTACCAGCCGGGCGAGGCCTGGCTCTACGACACCTGCTCCGCCTTGCAGGGCGTGCTGATCGCCAGGGTGTCCGGCCAGCCGCTGCCCGAGTTCATGGCCGCCGAGCGGGTCTTCGAGCCGCTCGGCATGACCGACACCGGGTTCTGCGTCCCGGCCGCCACATCACCCCCGCTACCGGCACGATCGCCATCCTGCTCACCCAGGTGGCGGCGGACAGCCCCACCCCCGTCGAGTCGATGCGCGACTTCTGGCGCTACGCGGCCAGCGCCACCTGATCGTCCGGCAACGACCAACAGCAGCGAGCAGCAGCGTATCTGGGCCTATCATGACGGCGTAGATTTAGGTGGCCCAGCGATGGCCAGGATCGCGCGCGACTACGGCTGCATGCTTGCTGAACTGCGGAAACTATAGGAATATCTGCCTATGAGTGCGCTACGAGTCGAGTTGTTTTACGACGAGGAAGCCAGCAACTGGCACTATCGGGTACCCGCCCTGCACATCAATGGAGGGGGCACGTCAACCCGTGCCGACGCCGAGCGCCAATGCTTGTCCGCCATCGCGTTTGCTCTCGAGGGCGATCCCCAGGACTATGACTCTGACGCCGAGACGGTCACCCCGGATATATGCGTGGCCCCAGCCGCCTGACAGCAGCCAATCAGTCCGCTTGGCGCCGATCTGCTGGGCTACTAGCCCCGAGCTAAGCCCACTATCCTCCCGTAGGCAGGATGTTGATGGCCCTGGCCACGACGAGCACGGCCAGCAGCAGCGAGACCGCGGACTGGAAGGTCATCATCATCTTCGACCAGTGCTTGATCGCGGACACGTCGGTCGGGCTGAACGCGGCCGATATCGCGAACGACATGTGCAGGTAGTCGATCAGTGAGGGATACCACCCGTCCTCGACCCACTCGGGGTTGGTCATCTCGGGGAACAAGAACGCCGGCCGCTTGCTGGTCCCGGCCGCCCGGGCCGCGGCGCCGCCCCGGTCAAGGTCCCAGTACCACAGGCCGAACGCGATCGCGTTAACGAGCCAGATCACCGCTCCGGCGGCCAGGAGCCGGATCGCCGAACCGAGGTTGGCGTTGGTGATGATCAGCTTGACCAGGTGGACGGCGGCGAATGCGTTGTCGAGGGTGATGGACGCAATCAGCAGGCCGGTGACGACGCGGAGCCAGGCGGCGCGGTTGTCGATCCGGCCGGGGTCGCCGATCACCAGCACCAGGAGCAGCCCGATCCCGATGACCGGGTAGATCCAGGCCTGGCTGAGCGAGCGGACCTGGCTGGGCAGCGCGACGTGCAGCAGCTCGGCGGCCAGCACAGTCACCGCCATCGCCCATCGTGGCTCGCCTCTATGGTGGGGCACTGGCCCGGATATCACCCCTTCGGGAGCTTCGCTCTCCTGGTTATCCATGGGAGTATCTTGGCGCATCCGCCGGCCTGATCGGGGTTGCGAAGCTGGTCTCGGCCATGGCCAGGGGAGGTCGCCGGGCCAGCCCGGGAGCCTCAGATTCGCGCTGATCTCCCGGACTGGCCGCGGGACATGCCCCGCTCTCCGCTACGGGCGCACCTCGTAGACCAGGTTGAAGGGCGTCTCGGCACTCCGGCGGAACCGGGTGAAGCCCGCGTCTGTGACTACCTGCCGGATCGCCGCCTCTCCCGCCTGCGCCCCGAGCGCGTACCCCCCGGCCTGCGAGAGCGCGTTCGGCACGCACAACAGCGTCGAGAAGTTGTAATACATCCGCCCCACCGGGTTCAGGTTTCCCGCCACGTCATCGGCTGCGGCCGGCTCCACGATGAGCCACGTGCCGTCCGGCTTGAGCGCCTGACGCACGTGCCTGGCCGCCGACAGCGGATCTCCCATGTCGTGCAGGCAGTCAAACGTGGCCGCCAGGTCATATCCGTCCCCCGAGAACGACGTCGCCGACGACACTTCGAAGCTCACCCGGTCACCCACGCCCGCCTCGCCGGCGTGCTTGCGGGCCAGGTCGATTGACCCCTCGTGGTAGTCCGACCCGGTGAACCGCGAGTTCGGGAACTCCTGCGCGAGCAGGATCGTCGACGCCCCCAGGCCGCACCCGACGTCGGCCACGCGAGCGCCTGCGCGCAGTTTGTCCGGCACGCCCTCCAGGGACGGGATCCAGGACGGGATGAGGTTCGCGATGTAACCCGGCCGGAAGAACTGCTCGCAGCCGATGAACACGTCCGCGTCCTGCTCATGCCAGCCCAGGCCGCCGCCCGACCGGAATGCCTCCGTGATCCGCGGCTCGGCCCGCAGCGCGCCCAGCGCCAGCACGAATGCCCCCGGCAGGTACACGCCGCCATCTGGGTTGGCCAGCGCGAAGGCCTGCTCCTCCGTCATCGAGTAACGGTCCTGCGCCGCGTCGTACTCGACGTACCCGCCCGCCGCCTGCCCGCGCAGCCATTCGGCCACGTACCGCGGGTTGGTGTGGGTGCGCGCCGCCAGCTCGTCGGCTGTCGCCGGCTCGCCGGCCAGCGTCTTGTACAGGTCCAGCCGGTGCCCGATCACCACGTTCCCGGCCGCTGCCGTCGCCCCCAGGTCGCCGACGAACCTGCCCAGGAACTCGTGCAGCTTGTCCATGTCGATGGCCATGATCGCCCTCCCTTGTCGTAACGCCTCTGTCGTAATGCCTCGTCAGGGGCAAGACTGCGATGAGGCATTGCAGCCGCGTTGCAACCCGGCTGCAACGGGGGCCACTAGACCAGAGCGAAACGGGGCCGTCCCAGCGCACCACCATCTCGAGGGTGACGGCCCGGCCGGCGCGAGGAGGGGACCATGCGAGCCAGGTATCCGGACACCGAGGGGTTCATCGAGCGCGACGGCGTCAAGGTCTTCTACGAGGTCTTCGGCACAGGCCAGCCGGCCCTCGTCTTTCCCCCGACCGACCCGCTGGTCCACTCCCGCTTCTGGAAGGCCCAGGTGCCCTACCTGGCCCGCAGCTTCCAGGTCGTCACCATCGACCCGCGCGGGAACGGCCGGTCGGACCGGCCGGGGTCAGCCGCCGCCTACGCCGACACCGAGCTGGTGGCCGACACTCTCGCGGTCATGGACGCCGCCGGCATCGGCCAGGCGGTGCTGATTGGGCTGTGCACGAGCGGATGGACCGCGCTGCTGACCGCGGCCCGGCACCCCAGCCGGGTGCTCGGCGTCGTGAGCATGGCCAGCTGGGCGCCGTTCCTGACCCCGCCGCTGCCGAACCGCCCTGATTTCGACGCGATCCTGGACACCGACGAGGGCTGGGCCAAGGACAACCGGCACTACTGGCCGCGCGACTGGCGGGGCTACGCCGAGTTCTTCTTCGGCGAGCTGCTGTCCGAGCCGCATTCGACCAAGCAGCACGAGGATGCGGTGGGCTGGGCCATGGACAGCACTGCCGAGGCGAACCTGCTGGCCGTGGACGGCCCGCTGTCGTCGGCGAGTCCCGCCGAGACCGAGGCCATCCTGGCCGCGGTGAGCTGCCCCGTGCTGGTCATCCACGGAGATCAGGACCGCTGCCAGCCGCTGGAACGCGGTGGGCGCGTAGCCGCCGTTACTGGTGGTGAACTGCTGGTCCTGGAGGGCGCCGGCCACATCATGAATGCCCGGGAGCCGGTCGTCGTCAACCGCGCGATCGCGGACTTCGCCCGGCGCGTGGCCCCGGCCCCGGCCGCCGCCCGGCGCTGGACCCGGCCGCTGAATCGCCGCCAGCGGGTGCTGTACGTGTCGTCGCCGATCGGCCTGGGTCATGCGCGCCGGGACCTGGCCATCGCTGACGAGCTCCGCGCTCTGCGGCCCGGCCTGGAGGTGCACTGGCTGGCGCAGCACCCGGTCACCGAGCTGCTGCGGCGCCGCGAGGAGCTGATCCACCCGGCCTCGGCCTTCCTGGCCAGTGAGTCCGGGCATGTCGAGAGCCAGGCGGGCGAGCACGACCTGCACGCGTTCCAGGCGGTCCGGGACATGGACGAGATCCTGGTCAGCAACTTCATGGTCTTCGCGGACCTGGTCGAGGACGAGCACTTCGACCTGTGGGTGGGCGACGAGGCCTGGGACATCGACTACTTCCTGCACGAGAACCCGGAGCTGAAGCGCGCGCCCTACGCCTGGATGACCGACTTCGTGGGCTGGCTGCCGATGCCCGGCGGCGGCGGCCGGGAGCGGGCCCTGACCACCGACTACAACGCCGAGATGATCGAGCAGGTCGCGCGGTTCCCGGCGCTGCGGGACCGGGCCGTGTTCGTCGGGAATCCCGGCGACGTGGTCCCGGACGGGTTCGGCGACGGCCTGCCCGGCATCCGCGACTGGGTCGAGGGCCACTACCAGTTTTCCGGGTACGTGTCCGGGTTCGACCCGGCCGGGCTCGCCGACCGCGAGGCGCTGCGCGCCCGGCTCGGCTACCAGCCGGGCGAGAAGGTCTGCGTGGTCACCGTCGGTGGCTCCGGCGTCGGCACGGACCTGCTGCGCCGGGCGGTGGCCGCGTTCCCGGCGGCCCGCCAGCTCATCCCGGAGCTGCGGATGATCGTCGTGACCGGGCCGCGGATCGACCCGCACTCACTGCGCGCGGCCGACGGGCTGGACGTGCGCGGCTACGTGCACGGCCTGCATGAGCACCTGGCCGCCTGTGACCTGGCCGTGGTGCAGGGCGGCCTGACGACCACGATGGAGCTGACCGCCAGCCAGCGGCCGTTCCTTTACGTCCCGCTGCGCAGCCATTTCGAGCAGAACTTCCACGTCCGACACCGCCTGGCCCGCTACGGGGCGGGCCGCTGCCTGCCCTACGAGGAGACCGAGCCGGAGGCCCTGGCCGCGGCGATCGCGGCCGAGATCGGGCGCCCGGTCAGCTATCAGCCGGTCGAGACCGACGGCGCCGCCCGCGCGGCGGCTCTGCTGGCCGAGCTCATCTGAGCTCCGGCTACCGGATTACCGGAGCAGGCGGAGGGCCGCCTGGCTGTCGGCCAGGACGTGCGGCAGGCGGTGCTGGCCGGCCAGGCCGGCGGCCCGGTCCAGTTCCGCCCTGGCCTGCCCGGGCTGGCCCAGCCGCAGGAGAGCGCGGCCGTCCGCGGCCAGGGCCGCCGCCAGGGCCGGCAGCCACGGCTCCCGCTCCGCCACGGCCAGCAGCGGGGCCAGTACCGCGCGGGCCCGCTCGGGGTCGCCGGCGGAGGTCAGGGCCCGGGCCAGCGACAGGTAGCTCTCATACCCCGGCAGCCAGGCGCCGCCGTCTGGCAGGCCGGCCCGCTCCAGCAGCCCGGTCGCCTCGTCCAGGATCGCGCCCGAGCCGGTGGCCGCGGCCAGCGGCGCCGCGCAGCGCAGCAGGTACGCCTGCGCGCCCGCCTCCCGGGCCGCGTCCAGGCCTCGCTCATAGAGCCCGACCGCCTCGTCCCGGGCGCCGGCCAGCGCCAGGGTGTCGCCCAGCATGGCGCAGGCCGCCGCCACCCACCAGCCGTGCCCCCGGGTCAGCTCCAGGGCCCGGCGGCCGGCCGCGATGGCCTCGTCATCCCGGCCGCGCAGCCGGGCCAGCCAGCCGAGGTGTGCGGTATACCAGGCGGCGCAGTACGGGTACCCGGCCGTCCGGTTCGAGGCCAGGGCCGCCTCGATCGCCGCTTCCGCCGCGGGCCAGTCAGCCGCGGCGACGGACAGGAAGGCCGACTCGAACTCGACCCACTGGACGCGGAGCTGATCGCCCAGGGCTCGCGCCAGCGGCCCTAGCTCGTCGATCACCCGGCGCAGGCCGCGGGTGTCGCCCAGGCCCAGGTACGCCAGCTTGAGCCCGTCCAGCCCGGCGGCCAGGGCCTGCGGGCTGGCCGATGCCCGGGCGGCCGCGACCGCGCGGAGCCCGTAGCCCAGCGCGGTTTCCAGCTCCAGGCAGCTCGCCATGACGATGGCCAGCCGGGCGAGCAGGTCCGCCTCGCTGGCCCGGTCGCCCAGCGACTCGGCGATGCGCAGCCCGCTCTCCAGGCTGGCCGCCGAAAAGGTGATCGGCAGGCCCTGCGACACCGGCACGTCCCCGCCCAGCTCGCGTAGCGCCAGCATCTCCAGCCGGCGGTCCCCGGCCGCGCGGGCGGCTGCCGCCCCCTCGGTCAGGTCGGTCAGCGCCGCGGCGGCCGCGCCCTGGGTCTCATGAGCGCGGCCCCGCAGGACCAGCGCGCGGGCGCGGGCCTCGGCGTCACCGGCTCGCTCGGCCGCGCCGAACGCCTCCGTGGCCAGGGCCACCGCGTCGCTGGCCGCATGCCGGCGAATCGCTGCCTCGGCCGCCAGCAGCCAGGCCCGGGCGGCCCGCTGCCAGTCGCCCGCGGCCGCGGCGTGCCGGGCCAGCGACTCGGGCTGACTGGTGAGCAGGTCAGCGGCCCGGCGATGATAGGCCAGCCGGGTCGGCTCGGGCGTGCTTGCGTAGAGGATCTCGCGGATCAGGTCGTTGGCGAACTCGTAGTCGCGGCCGCTGACCACCAGCAGCCGGGCCTCCAGGGCCGCCTCGCACAGCTCCAGGGCGGTGGCCGGCACCAGGCTGAGCAGGGCGCCGAGGGTCAGCGGGTCGACGGCGGCGCCGAGCACGGCCGCGCCCCGGAGCAGGGACTCCACGGCCGGTCCCGCCCGCCGGACCCGGGCCTGCACGGCGCTGCGCAGTGATGCCGGAACGCCCGGGTCGCCGCTGGCCAGCGCGCGCAGCACCTCGACGACGAACAGCGTGTGGCCGCGCGTCCGTTCCAGGATGCTGTCGGCCAGCTCACCCCGCCCGGCTACCCGGGCCAGCTCCCCCACTGCCGCGGGCCCGAGCGGCCCGACCTCGACCCTGGTCGCCACCGGCGCCAGCGCCGCACCGAGCCGCGCGTCGTTCTCGGCGCGGACGGTGGCCAGTACCAGCAGCCGGGAGACGTCGGCGGGCCGACCGAGGAAGTGTAGCAGCTCGACCGTGGACTGCCCGGCGTACTGCAGGTCGTCGACGAGCAGCAGCACCGGGCTGCGGGCCGCCAGCCCAGTCAGCAGGGCGCGGACCGCCTCGAAGGCCCGCCGCCGCTCCATGTCTACGCTGGCCCGGAGCGCCGGCGGCGAGCCGAGGATAGCCGCCGCCTCGGGCAGCAGCGCCGCGGCTCCCGCGACGTGCCCGCCCAGCAGCTCGCGCAGCACGTGGGCCGGGGTCCGGGCCACGACCGGCGTGAGCGCCTCCACGACCGGCTGCAGGAACAGCGACCGCTCCGTCTCGTAGCAGCGGCTCCGCAGCACGGTCGCGCCGTCGCCGGCGGCCTCCGCGGCCAGGAACTCGCCCAGTGCGGTCTTGCCGATGCCTGCCTCGCCGACGATCAGGACCAGCCCCGGCTGGCCGCCGACCGCCGCGTGCCATGCTGCCCGGAGCGCCCCGATCTCGCTGTCCCGCCCGGCCAGCGGCGGCGGCCGGCCCGCGGCCGCCGCCCGCGGGACGCCCGCCCCGGTACCGTCCGTCCTGGTCCCGGGGCCGCCTGCCCCGGCGCCCTCGTCGCCGCGCAGGATGGCCAGGTGCAGGTCCTGGGTCTGCCGCGCCGGGTCGGTGCCCAGCTCCTGGCTCAGCCGCCGGGCCAGTTCCGCGTAGGCGGCCAGTGCCCTGGCCAGCTCCCCCGCCGCCACCGACGAGGACATGTACCACCGGTGCGCCGCCTCATCCAGCGGATCCGCCGCCATGGCCGCCTCCGCGTGCCGGGCGGCCAGCCGCGGCTCGCCCGCCGCCAGCGCCGCCTCGGCCGCGACGAGCCGCACCCGGCGCAGCAGCCCGCGCACCTCCTCCCGGGCCGGGCCGGCCCAGGTCGCGTCCGGCTCGTCATCGATCGCCGTCCCGGCCGACAGCAGCTCGTGTGCCCGCTGCGCCGCGGCCAGGGCCACGGCCGGCGCGGTGGCCAGCTGGGCCGCGGCCTGGTCCGCGAAGCGGGCCGCGGCATCCAGGTCGACCACGACGCCCGGCCCGGTCACCAGCCGGTAGCCCGGCCGGCCGCCCTGGATCAGGCCGGCCCCCAGCGTCGCGCGCAGCCGGCTCACCAGCGTGGCGACATTCTGCTCGGGGGCCGCCGGCGGCTCGCCGGGCCACAGGATGTCTACGATGCGGTCAACCGGCACCAGAGCCGGCCGCTGCACCGCCAGCAGCTTCAGGAGCGTGCGCGATTTCCGGCTGCCGATCTCCCCGCCGGCTAGCTCGGTACCGTCCCGGATCACCCCGAACGTTCCCGCCAGACGCAGCTCAACCAGCGCCGGGCGGGTTGCTGCCGCCCGGACAGGCCTCCCCATGATCGCCTTCTTACCGCCGGGCGCGCACCCAGGGCAAGCGGCAGGAGCGTCGGCGACTCCTCACCGCGGCGGCACGAGCGCTGCCTGGCCGGCCCGCACTGTCGTGGGGCGGCGCTACGGTTCCGGGCATGACCGATGCGAGCCCGGGCAGCGCGGCCCGGAGGGTGGCCTGGGTGACAGGTGCCAGCCGCGGTGTGGGCCGGGGCATCGCGGTCGCGCTCGGGAGAGCCGGCTGGATCGTCTACGTGACCGCCAGGTCGTCCGCGGCCGGGCGGACCGGGCATGTGCCGGGTACCGCCGACGGCACCGCTGATGAAGTAACGGCAGCTGGTGGCCAGGGCGTCGCCGTGCGCTGCGACCATCGCGACGACACGGCGGTGGCGCTGGTGGCCGAGCGGATCTCCGCTGCGGAGGGTCGCCTGGATCTGCTGGTCAACAACGTGTGGGGCGGGTACGAGCGGCTCAACGCCGGGGCGTGGGACGAATGGACCGCGCCCCTGTGGGAGCAGCCGCTCGAGCTGTTCGACGCGATGTTCGCGGGCGGGGTGCGCGCTCACTATGTGGCGCTGGCCCGGTCCGCGCCGTTGCTGATCGCCACCCCGGCCAGCCTGGTCGTGACCGTGTCGTTCGCAGTCCCCGAGTCCGCTCAGCGCCAGTTCGGTGCCGCGTACGCGATGGCGAAGACCGCCGACGACCGCCTGGCCCTGGCCGCCGGGGTGCAGCTGCGTGCGCACGGAGTCACCTCGCTCGCGGTGCATCCCGGCCTCGTCCGCACCGAGGGGGTCCTGCAGTTCGCCGAGCACCTGGACCTGGCCCGCTCGCAATCCCCCGAGGGAGTCGGCCGGGCTGTCGCCGCCCTCACCCGTGACCCGGACCTGCTGACCCTGACCGGCCAGGTCATGACGGTGGATGACCTCGCGGCCCGCTACGGCATCGACGTGACAGCCTGAGAGCGGATCGCCGAAATGGCTGGACAGGTATTCAAGGAAAGGCAAAGATAACGTAAAGATCTGTACCCCTCGGTTCTTCCGGTGCGCACGGACTGGTGGGGAAAGGGGGCGCGCATGGACGGCGAGCTGCGACTTCGGGTGGCCGAGGAGGGCGCGGACGCGGAGCGCGTGGACGCGGTGACGAGTTACCTGCGTAATAGCCTTATCCAGCTCGACGTCGAGGACGTGGCCGCGCTGCCGGCCGGGCCGCCTCCGCCTGGCGCCCGCGCCCTCGACGCCGGGGTGATCGGCGGCCTCCTGGTGACGCTCGGCAACTCGGCAGAGGGCCTGCGGTCCGTGGTGGCAGTGATCCGGGACTGGCTGCGCCATGGCGACGGCGTCCGGCGCTCGGTTCGGCTGGAGCTGGACGGGGACGCGCTGGAGCTGTCGGAAGCAAGCGCCTACGACCAGGAGCGGCTGATCGGGCTGTTCGTCAGCCGGCACGCCGGCCCAGGCGCGAGCTCCGGGCCGGCCGGCTCGGCGGGCGGGCCATGACCGGGCAGCGCAAGGCCCTGATCGTCGCTAACGACCAGTATGAGCACGATGGGATGCGCCGCCTGCTGGCCCCGGCGGCGGACGCCGAGGCGCTCGGCGCCGTGCTCAGCGATCGCCACGTCGGCGACTTCGCGGTGAAGGTGCTTCGAAATGAGCCCGCGCACGTCATCCAGGCTCACATCGAGGAGATGTTTGCCGACAGCCGGTCAGAGGACGTGCTGCTGCTGCATTTCTCCTGCCACGGCCTCAAGAGCGAGTCTGGAGAGCTGTTCTTCGCCGCGCCCAATACCCGGCCTAACCGGCTGGGCTCCACGGCGGTCTCGGCCGACTTCGTGCAGCGCTGCATGCGCACCGCCCGGTCGCGCAGCATCGTGCTGCTCCTGGACTGCTGCTACGGCGGAGCGTTCGCCCGCGGCGTCACGGTGCGAGCGGCCGGCGACATCGACGTACTCGGCAGTTTCCCGCACGAACGGCTGAGCAGCGGGCGCGGCCGGGCGGTGATCACGGCCTCCAGCGCGATGGAGTACGCGTTTGAAGGAGAGCAGCTGGCCGACGGGGAGCCGCGGCCGTCGGTATTCACCACCGCGCTCGTCGAGGGCCTGTCGACCGGCGATGCCGACCGTGACCAGGATGGCTGGGTCTCGCTGAACGAGCTCTACGACTACGTATTCGACAAGGTGTGCGAGCGGAACCCCCATCAGACGCCGAGCCGTGCCGTTGAGATGCAGGGTGAGCTGTTCATCGCGCGGCGTAGTCGGCCGGTGACCACGCCGGCACCGGTGCCGGCTGAGCTGCTGCAGGCGGTCGATCACCCGCTGGCGGGAATCAGGGTGGGAGCGGTTCAGGAGCTGGCGCGGCTGCTGGGCGGGTCACATGCCGGGCTGGCCCTGGGGGCCCGGCAGGCACTGGAACGGCTGGCGGCCGATGACAGCCGGGCTGTGTCCGCCGCTGCGGTAGTCGCTCTGAGAATGGGAAGCGTTGCGGACCCGCCGGTGCCGGCAGCCGAGCCTGAGCTGCCGGCGCCTGAAGCAGCGGCCGCCGGGCCTGAGCTGCCGGTCGTGGAGCGCGCAGAGCCAGCCAAGACCGAGCCAGGCAAGACCGAGCCGGGCGAGGCCCCGCCAGGCGCGGAACCCGCCGAGGTGCCGGATGTGCCACCCGCCCGGGCATCAGCGCCGGCTGAGGTATCCGCTGCCTCGCCCGTCCCGGCAGCGGCGCCGGACTTGTGGCTGCTGTCCGCGGGGGTCCTGGCCATCATCGCGGGGGTCCTGGCAGTCGCGGCCCTGTATGTCATCTATGCAGCGGACTTCCGGCTGATCTCCTCCTCGTCTGATACAGCACAGATCGTCATCGGCTCGGCCATCGCCCTCGTCGCAGGTCTGAGTACCTTCGTGCCCGCTGTCTCGCGGCTCACCAGCGCGGGCCTCCTGCTCGGCGCCGCGGCCACCACGCCGGGCGATCTCATCCTCACCATCGTCACCCTGAAGAAGTCGGGAGACACTCCCGGGCCCGGCGTATGGCTGGTAATCATCGCCGAGATCCTGCTCCTCCTGACCGCCGGCCTGGTCGTGGTCTCCCTGATACGACGGCACTACCTTCGCGGCGTGCCGCGGCCACCCATGACCCTTGCCTCCTGGGTCATGGTCGTACTGGGCGTGGTGGGAGCAGCCGCATTCTTCTTCCAGGTCATGAACAGGGACTACATTCCCGGCCTCGGCGCGAACGTCAAGGGCACCAACACGCTCGTGGGCCCGGTGATCTGGATCACGGCCATGGCGGTGATCGTCCCGCTAGTGGCGGTCAGGCTGCCGCGGCCGTTCGGGGTAGCTCTGGTGGCTGGCTGGATTGTCACCGCCCTGGCCGAGGTCCCCTACTACACGGGCTTCAGCGCCGGGCTGTTCGGCTACTCGCTCCTCGCGCTCCTCGTCGTGCTGATCTTCTACGCCCGCGGGGCCGCGTCTCACCAGCCGCCGGGCCGCGCTGACCCGCTGTCTAGCGCGATCTCTTAGCCGGCCGTGGCGATCACCGAGTAGTAGGTACGGGCCAGGAAGTACCGGCCGCTTCCTGCTCGCTCGCGCAGGTCGCCCAGGAGCCGGGTGGCCTCCTCGGACGTGATGGCTTGAGTCCGGACGAGTTCGTGGGCGACGGGCTCAATGAGCCACTCGTAGGCGGCGTCGAGCTCGCGGGACAGCCGTACCTGCGGCGTCACGGTGACGTGGGTGAATGCGAGGCGAGTCAGCTGCCAGGGCAGCTCGCGGACGATGAGGCCGTTGTGCATCTGGTCGCACAGCAGTCGGGAAAGGGCAGGTCGTAGGCATCACCGACCCGGAACGACACATTGGTCTCGCCGGCTGGCGCGCGCTGCTGCGCGTGGGCGATGAGCGTCGCACTCAGATCGATGCCGACCGCAGGACCAGGGGCCACGAGGGGAGCCATGATCCGCAGGTAGTCGCCGGTCCCGCAGCCGGCGTCCAGCACCCGGAGCCCGGCCCGCAGCTTCAGCGGGCCGAACACGGCGTCGGGTTCGCGCCGGGCCCGCTCGAGCCCCTGGGCGCGGGTCGCATCGAGCAGCGCGGAATAGAACGAGGGATCACTGGTCTGGTCGACCCGAGTCCAGCTGGCACTGAAGTTGGTCGTCGGTACGGGTTCGCTCATCCGGGCGCACTTCCCTTCAGCGCTGCAACGTGCCGGGGAAAGGTGAGCGAGTCCCGCCTCGCTCATCAGGTTCTCCGGCCCGGAGCCAGCGTAAGCTGCCGTCAGGAGGAGAAGGCCAATGGGATTCGAGCACATCCTCGTGACGCGGCCGGGCGATTTCGCCACCGTCACCATGAACCGGCCGCAGCGGCGCAACGCGCTGTCCCTGGAGCACATGCGCGAATTGATCATGGCGTTCCGGGACATCGGGGACAGCGATGCCCTGGGCATCATCCTGGCCGGTAACGGGCCCGTGTTCTGCGCCGGGCACGACTTCGCCGACGTGGCCGATGCTGACCTGTCGGCGGTCCGCTCCTTGCTGGCGACCTGCACGGAGCTGATGACGCTGATGCAGCAGGTGCCCCAGCCGGTGGTGGCGCGGGTGCACGGCCTCGCCACGGCGGCCGGCTGCCAGCTGGTCGCCAGCGCCGACCTCGCCGTGGCCAGCGCAGACGCCGGCTTCGCCGCCCCGGGCGGCAAGAGCGGCTGGTTCTGCCACACGCCGATGGTGGCGATCGCCAGGAACGTCGGCCGGAAACGGGCAGCGGAGATGGCGCTGTCAGGTGACGTGATCGACGCGGAGACCGCGCTCGACTGGGGACTGCTCAACCAGGTCGTGCCAGCGGCGCAGCTCGACTCCGCTGTCATGGACCTCCTGGAGCGGGTGACCCGGGGATCGGCGGAGAGCAAGGGAATCGGGAAGCAGGCTCTGTACGCGCAGATCGACCTCGACCAGCCGAAGGCGTACGCCTATGCCGTCGAGGTGATGGCCGCCACCAGCCAGCTGCCCGACGCGCGCGAAGGGATGCGGGCGTTCCTGGACAAGCGCAAGCCGCACTGGCGCCGCGGGCGGCCGTAAGGACGGCCGAGCTCGAGGCTCAGCTCAGTCCAGGGCGAGACCCACCAGGATGCCGGCCGTCATGATGACGCCCCCCAGCAGGACGTTGCGGCGGACGAGCCTGAGCACGGGCAGCCCTGTCAACCACGCGGCGAACCAGCCCGTCAGGCTGAGGCCGATGAGGACGGCGACGAAAGTCAGCGTCAGGCGGTCCCCCAGCGGTAGCCACCTCATCCCCGCGAGCGGAACGACGGCGCCGAGACCGTAACAAAGGCCCGCCGTCACAGCGGCAGTTACCGCCCCGCTCGTCGGTCCCAGTGTCTCCAGACGCAGCTCGGCATCGGCATGGGCGGCCACCGGGTCGCGTTCGGTGAGCGCGTCGGCGACTTGCCGCGCGAGTTGCGGGTCCAGACCCTTGGCCTCGTAAATTCCGACGAGCTCCTCGAACTCACCTGCCGGATCCGCCTCGATGCTCGCCCGCTCCGCCTCCAGCAGCGCGCGGTTCATCTCCCATTCGGTGCGGATCTCGCTGTAGCGGGCTCCCGCCGCCGCGGAGCCGCCGGCGAGGATGACCGCAGTTCCAGCGAACAGCAGGGTCCTGGTCGACGCGCCGACGCTGACAAAACCTTCCGCGATACCCGCAGCCGACGTAATGCCGTCGTTGATGTCCAGGATCGACGCCTGGGCGTGCTGGCGGAGAGCGTCCAGACTGTCCTTGTTCAGGTGGCCACGCAGCCAGTTCATGAGGGCCATTCTCCCGCCGCCGACCGCCTCTACCATCTGCCGCAGCTCGCCGCCGCGGCTAGGCCGGCTGCGCGTCCGCCTCGCCGATCGCCATCGCGATGATCTGGGGCGGTGAGAGGCTGCCCGGCCGGGATCGTGCCGCCTGGAGAGCCTGCGGGGTCAGGGCGTCCCGGATCGCGGCCAGCGTCCGCTCGTAGCCGACGGGATAGACAGGCGGCAGGAAGACGCCGATCTGGGCGCGCAGCGCCTCGCGCGCCCCGTCGAGCTCGGCGCCCCGCTCGTGGCGGCCCTGCGCGGCCGCCATGCCCGCCAGGCACCACGGCAGGTAGACCATGTTGCCGGTGGACCGGAACAGGGCTGCCGCCTCGGCCAGCCGGGCCCGTGCCCGCGGGCCGTCGCCGTCGGCCAGGTCGACGTGCCCGAGCAGGGTCAGCGACATCGACGAGCTCCAGCGGTCGTCATAGCGGCGGGCCACGACCAGGCTCTCGTCCAGGACGGCCCGGGCCCGCGGCAGGTCGCCCAGGTTGAGTAGCGCCGTCCCCAGTCCGCCGAGGTGCCGGGCCAGGGGCTGCTCATCGCCGCGGTCGCGGCGCAGCGCCAGGCTCCGCTCGAAAAAGGCCGCCGCGCGCTCGTAGTTCCCCGCGAACAGCGCGTTGGTCCCGAGGACAAACAGGGCCTCGGCCTGCTCGCCGGTATCACCCAGGTCCTCGAACAGGCTCAGTGACTCCGCGACAAGCGGCTCGCTGGCCTCGAGCATCCCGCCGTTGCTGGTGATCCAGCCCTTGAAGAACAGCACCCGGGCCAGGACGAGCCGGTCCTGGGCGGCCCGTGCAACCGCCAGGCTCTCCTCGGCGCGAGCGCTGGCCGCGGGGGCGTTCCCGGTGAACATCGCCGCGTAGGCCAGGCCGAGCAGCGCCGTGGCCTCCTCGCCGCGCTGGCCCGCGGCCCGGGCCCGGGGCAGCGCAGCTTCGTGCGCCCGCGCCGCGTCGGCGTATCGGTCCTGGGCGCGGGCGAGCATGCCCTCGGTGTTGTGGGCGCAGGCGAGGGTGGCCGGGTCCTCCTGCTCGCGGGCCAGCGACAGAGCCTGCGCGCACCAGGCCGCGGCCTCGTCGTAGGCAGCCTGCTCGAGGGCCAGCCGGGCGGCGCTGACCAGCCAGCCCGCCCGGGCGGATGGCGTGTCCGCTGCGGCCGGGATCGGGAGGGCCAGGGCCTCGGTGAACCACCGGCGTCCCTCGCTCAGGTGGCCGCGCTGCGCCCAGTACCGGCCCAGCGCGCCGGCCAGCCGCAGCGCGGTCAGGCCGTCCTGCTCCTCGCACGCGAAGCGGAGAGCGCCCCGCAGGTTGTCATGCTCGGCGTCCAGCCGGGTCAGCCAGGCCGCCGCCTCCGGGCCGGCCAGCCCGTCCGCAGCCTCCAGGGCTAGCGCGAGGTAGTAGGCGGCGTGGCGATGGCCAGCCGGCCCGGCCTCGCCGCGCAAGGCCAGCTGTTCGCTGCCGTACTCGCGGAGCGTCTCCAGCATCCGCACGCGCGGCTGGACAGGGTCGTTGCCCGCCGTCGGCTGGTCGCCGAGCCGCAGCAGGCTGCTCGCCACGAGTGCGGTCAGCCCTTCCCGGACGCCCTGGCCTCCGCCGCGTCCAGCGTGCCGCCTCCCGCGAACACGCTCAGCTGGCGGAACAGCCCCTGCTGCGGCTCATTGAGCAGGTCGTAGCTCCAGGCGATCGCGTCCCGCATGGTCTTGTGCCGATCCGGAAGGTCGTACGGCCCGTCCACCAGGACCGGCAGCCGGTGATCCAGCCGGGCCAGCAGGTCGCCGGGCGGCAGCACCGGCAGCTGGGCGGCGGCCAGCTCAATGGCCAGCGGGATCCCGTCCAGCCGGCGGCAGATGCCCGTCACGGCCGCGGTCGTGGGCGCGTCCAGGAGCAGGTCCACGCCGGCGGCGCTGGCCCGGTCCAGGAACAGCCGTACGGCCGGCGAGCTGGCCAGCCCGTCCTGGTCGCCGGGATCGGGCAGCGCAAGCGGTGCGACCGGGTACTCGCGGCCGCCCCGGACGCGCAGGGCAACCCGGCTCGTGGCCAGCACCGCGAGCTGCGGGCACGCTTCCAGCAGGCCGAGGATCGCATCCCGGGCCGCCAGGACATGCTCGAAGTTGTCCAGCAGCACCAGGACGCGCCGCTCGCGCAGCGCGGCCTTCAGGAGGCTGGGCAGCGGAGTGGCGTCCCGCTCGTCGACGCCGAGCTGCCGGGCCACGGCATCCAGGACGAATGCCGGGTCACGCAGCGGCGCCAGGTCGGCGAAGACGACGCCGTCGGGGAAGTCACCGGCCACTCGCTCCGCCACCTCGATGGCCAGCCGGGTCTTGCCCACGCCGCCGGGTCCGGTCAGGGCGAGCAGCTGAGTGTCGCCCCGGCGCAGCAGGCGGACGACGGCCGCGGCCACACTGGCCCGGCCGATCAGCGGAGTCAGCGGCCGCGGGATCGCAGGCCGCCGGCTGGCCGGGACCCGGCCGGGGGTGCGCTCGGCACCGGGCCGGGCCGCCGCCAGCAGGGCCGCCCGCTCGGCGGGGGTCAGGCCGAGCGCGTCGGCCAGCAGGCCCACGGTGTCCAGCCGCGGCGTGCGGGCCGGGTCGCGCTCCAGGTCGCTGACGGCCTTCGCGCTCAGCCCGGCGCGCTCGGCAAGGGCTTCCTGGGTCAGGCCGGCGCTCTGGCGCCGCTGCCGCAACAGCTCGCCGAAGCCTCGTGTCTCCTGCGCCATCGAACTACCCCCGGGGATCCTCTAAACGGGGAGCGCTCGGGGAGCGCTCGTCCTGTTGCCGCGCCGCGGCGGCCGTGACGCTGGGAGCAGCTCGCAGTGCCGAGACCGCCGGAGGCCGGTAGATGTCATCCGAAGACCTCAAGATCCGTGCCCGCCGCATGATCGAGGAGGTTCTCAACCAGGGCGACCTCGCAGTCGCGCATGAGCTCATCTCCCCGATTGCGTGCATCACTTTCCTGGCGACGGGCTGGCGCCGGGAACGGCTAGCCTGCGTGACTGGCTATCGCATGCGCACCGCATCTTTCCAGACTTTCATGCCCTCGTGGAGGGTGAATTCGCCGCGGATAACCAGGTCGCGCAGCTGATCACCGGCTATGGCACGCACGCAGGCGAGTTCCTGGGCATCGCGCCGACCGGGCGGCAGGTCGCCTTCGCCATCATCGGGATCAGCCGCGCCGGGCCGGACGGGCGGTTCACCGAGCACTGGTGGGCCGCTGACCTGCTCGGCGTCCTCGGTCAGCTGGGCGTGACCAGGGTCCCGGCCGTGAGCCGGAGCCGGTGCCGAGGGGTGAGGTAAGTGCCCGTCACGACCGTCCCGCCCGCTGATCAGGAGGCTGCGGCGGCGCGGTCGCGCTCTGCGCCTACCTCCCCGACCGGCGACGGGTCCGGGTTCTCCAGGCCGCCGGCATCACTCTCATGGCCATCACGGCGATCTGCGGCCCCTTGCTGGTTCACCGGCGCCCTCAGCTTCGCGGTCGAGGCGCCGGTGTCAGCGATCGGCAGCTACCTGGTCGCCGGGTGGATCGCGCTGGTCAGCCGGATGCTGCGCGGCGTCGCCCCGTTCGGACCGTGGGTCACCCGGTTCGGGCAGGTCATCGGCGTGGCCTTGCTGTTCGGCGTGGTCCTGGTGGGGATTGCCCTGCCGCTGCCGTGGATGTCCTGGCCGCAGCCGGTCATCGTCGGCGCCGGCCTCCTGATCGCCGCGCCCGCCTGGGTGCTTACCCCGGTCTGGTGCCTGTTCCTGGGCCAGGCCCTCCTGCGGGCGGCCCGGTCGCCGGCCGCCCTGCCCGTCCTCGCGAAGGAGAGCTCAGATGGATTCCTCGGTTGAGACCCGGACCGCCCCGGCGCCGGGCGGTGCCCGCCGCGTCACGCTGACCGCGTACCGGTGGCTGCTGGCGCTGTTCCTGCTGGCCGGGGGCGCCCAGATCTTCCTGGCCGGCTTCGGCGCGTTCAGCCTCGACACGGGCCGGGCTGCGCAGGGTTCCAGCGCGTTCAGCGCGCACATGGCTCTGGGCTTCAGCATGGCCGGAGCCTCGCTCATCATCCTCATCCTGGCCCTGATCGCCCGGCCGGGCACGCTGGCCCTCTGGCTGTCGGGCCTGCTGGTGGTGCAGACCTGCCTGCTGCAGAGCCTGCTCGACGGCCTGGCCGACGGCGCGTCCGCCTTCGGCGGCCTGCATGCGCTGAACGGGCTGCTCATCGTGGCCAGCGCGGGCGTCATGCTCGCCTTGTCGCGCCGACGGCGTCCGGAAGGGCCGCGTGGTGACGGCCACCTCGGATGACGAGCTCAGAACCGGGATGGCCGAGCCCGGCGCAGCCCGATCGGCCGCGCGGGTCGCCCGGGCAACCGCCGGGGCATGGGCGGCGGTCACCCTGGTCGCCGTCGCCGCGATGATCCTGACCGGGCTGGCCTGGGGCGCCCTGGCTACTAGCGATGCGATCGACAACCAGGGCGCGGCCGTCTCGGCTGTCGCCTACACGACGCTCGGCGTCCTCATCGTCCGCCGCTCCGGCAACCTCGTCGGCTGGCTGATGATCGGCGAGGGCGCGGCGCTGGCCTTCCTCGCCGCCGGGTCCGCCTATGGCGTGGCCGGGATCACGGCTTACCCCGGACGCCTCCCGGACCCGGCTGTGGTCGGCGCGCTGGCCGAATCCGATTTCGTCCTGATGGTAGCGGGCATCGCCGGCCTGCTGTTCTTCTTCCCGTCCGGGCGGCTGCCGTCGCCGCGCTGGCACCCGGTGGCGATCGCGGGCATCGCGCTGACCGGCGTGATGCTGGCCGTGTTCGCGGTCAGCCCCCGGCGCGTGGCCCTGCCCGCGCCCGGCGGCGTGTCGCTGAAGTTCCCCAACCCGCTGGCCATCCCGCCGCTCCGGCCAGTCCTGGCGGCCGCCCGCACCGGGTCTTTCTCCGCCCTGGCCGTGGTGACCGGGGTCCTGTGGACGCTGGCGCTCGCAGCCCTGATCACCGGGTACCGGACGGGTGACACCCGGCGGCGGCAGCAGACGAAGTGGCTGGCCCTGGCCGCGGCGGTGATCGCAGCCTGCCAGCTGGCCGGGATCCTGGCCTCCCTGGCCGGCCCGGCCGGGCAGCCGGTGCTGTCGGTCGCGTACATCATCCAGCCGTTTGCCGCCCTGTACGGCATCCCCGTCGTCATGACGATCGCGATCTTGCGGCACGGGCTGTTCGACATCGACGTCATCATCAGCCGCGCACTCGTCTACACCCTGCTGTCGGCGGCGATCACGGCCGTGTACGCGGGCATCGTCATCGGCATCGGGACGTTCGCCGGGCACCGGGGCGGCCCGGTGCTGACCATTGCGGCGGCCGTCTCCATCGCCCTGCTGTTCCACCCGCTGCGGCAGCGGGCGCGGCAGCTGGCCAACCGGCTGGTCTTCGGCGAGCGGGCCACGCCGTACCAGGTCCTGTCCGACTTCGCCGGCGACATGGCCGCGCAGCTCGACCTGGGCGAGGCGCTCGACCGGATGGTCACGCTGCTGGCCGGCGCGGCCGGGGCCACCCGGGTCGGGGTGTGGATCCGGGTCGGCGCCCAGCTGCGCCCGGTCGCGGCCTGGCCGCGGGAGTCCGCGCCGGCGGCCGCCGTGGACCTGCGTGGCGGCGCCGACCTGCCCGTGCTGGACCCGCCGTCTCGCGCGGTCCCGGTCCGGCACGGGACCGACCTGCTCGGCGCCCTGTCCCTGCGCAAGCCCAGGAACGAGCCGCTGACCGCCACGGAGGACAGCCTGCTGCAGCACCTGGCCTCGCAGGCCGGCCTCGTGCTGCGCAACGCGCAGCTCACCGCCGAGCTGCGGGCCATGATCGACGAGCTGCGCGCCTCGCGCCGCCGGCTGGTGGAGGCGCAGGACGCGGAGCGCCGCAAAATCGAGCGGAACCTGCACGACGGCGCCCAGCAGCAGCTCGTTGCGCTGGCCATCCAGCTCGGCCTGCTGGAGGAGTCCGCCGACGACCCGGCCTTCATCCGGGAGCTGGCCCCGCGGCTGCGGGCGGACCTGCGGGCCGCGCTCGGCGACCTGCGGGACCTGGCCCGCGGCATCTACCCGCCGCTGCTCGCCGAGCAGGGCCTGATCACCGCCTTGCAGGCGCAGGCGGCCAGGGCTTCGGTCCCGGTCCGGATCGAGGCCGACGGCGTCGGCCGCTATCCCCCGGACACCGAAAGCACGGTCTACTTCTGCGCGCTCGAGGCCCTGCAGAACGTGGCCAAGCACGCGGCCGCCGAGCGGGTCACGGTCCGCGTGTCCGGCTCGGACGGCAGCCTCCGGTTCGCCGTCACTGATGACGGCGCCGGCTTCAATGTGGCCGACGCGCGGGCCGGCTCGGGCCTGCAGGGCATGTCGGACCGGCTGGCCGCGCTCGGCGGCACCTTCGACATCCGCTCGCAGCCCGGTCAGGGCACGACGATCACGGGCTGCCTGCCCGCTGCGCAGCGGGCAGCCTGACGAAGGCGGCCAGCCCACTTCCCCACGCCTCAGCAAGCTGCTCCCGCCAGAGCGCTGGGACTGAGGGGAGACAGAGTTGCGCGGCACTGGATATCTTCACGGCAAGCCGCGCCGCCGATGAGGCGCTGCCGGCCGAGCACAACACGATCAAGAAATCGGTCTGACATCGGCAGGAGCACTATGAGCATCTCACCTCCCACTCCGGCTGATCCGGCGGCCGCGCCGAGCGAAGCTTCGCTGATCGGCAGATTTGTCGCCATTCTCACGCCTGTCTTTGCGGTCGCAGCTGGCTGGTTCGCCGGGCTAATCGCGCAGGTAGTACCTGGAGCGCACCTGGACCAGAATCAGATCGTCGCCTTCATGACCGCGGCCTCGGTCAGCGCGATAGCTGCGGGCTGGAAGTGGCTGCAGGGCTGGCAGCAGCACGAGGCGCTCGTTGCGCAGGGCAAGGACGTGCCGCGCAAGCCCGGGCCACCCGCCGCCGTGCCGCCCGCCGCCGTGCCACCCGCCGTACTGCAACCACCCGCGGGTCGCCATTAGAACCAGCCGCCAGCTACCCGACGGCCCTGGCGGCGACCACCCGGCTCCTGATCGCCTCCAGGCCGGCCAGCTCGTCGAACTCCTGGTGCAGTGAGTGGCCCGCAGCTGGAGGGCGTACTCGGCGCGGAAGGTGGCCCGCTCGGACGCCGGGCGGGCGGCGAACTTGCCGGCGTTGGCACTCCACAGCCTGACGGCGCCGGCGGCGA
>Ga0208219_1000148_pt1 | contig 28159 bp, 24 predicted proteins | sample NGESurshal072012_7_FD_184469 | JGI IMG/M metagenome (GOLD analysis project Ga0208219, IMG submission 184469) | Arctic peat soil microbial communities from Barrow, Alaska - NGEE Surface sample 53-2 shallow-072012 (SPAdes) | ecosystem: Environmental > Terrestrial > Soil > Wetlands > Peat ... | reverse complement strand
AGCATGCCCTCGACGATCGAGTGGCTCGTGATTGATTTGTCCGCTGTCTTCAACCCGACCACCCTCAAGGGGACTTGACATTGATAGGAGCGTCTCCGACTGGCGCCTGGGCCAGTGGGTTTCGAACGCATGTCGCGTGCATTAGGTCGTCTTCAAGCTGGCAATGCGGATTGGGAGGTGGAGTGCGGAGCACGACTTGACGTAGTGGTCGGCGAGCGCCGTGAAGTCCACATCTGTGCTGCCAGGGACCTGTCCGAACTGCCTTTCGGCATGCCACAACTTCCTAGCGGATTCGATGAACATGCGCACTGGCTGCGGCGGGAGAGCACCGATCGAGTTCCAGTCCTTTTCATACTGAGAGATGACGGTGCCACCTTCCGAGAGGGGGGGCCCGAGGCCCAGAAATGACGACCAAAGCATCTGACAGACCTGTAATCGATGGCTGCTGGCGACGTGCGTATAACTTGCCCATCCCTGTGGAAGCAGCTGAGAGAAGAATTGAAGAAGCGCGATACCTGGGGGAACAGTTGTTGTCGGCTCCGATGTCGTCGTTGCTGCACTGCCGCATCCTGCAAAGATTGTTGCCGCCAAGAGCGAAGCGAGGACGCGATTTCGCACTCAAGCGAACATACTTGGTTGTGGCCGGGCGGCGGGTGCGTCCCCTGTAACACGGCACCCGCAAACTGCATTGCGAATGGTTCAGTGAGACCCTGACGTACGATTCCGAAGGTGTTCTACGCCCACTCGCCAACAATCCAGATCCGTGATCAGGGCAGCCCACACGCCTGGATATTCTTCGTGGCAGTCGTCGCAGCTGGTGTCATGGCTGCCGCGGCAGTCCTCGCGATTCAGAACTGGAGGGGATCTCGTCGCAAGCAGAAACAGGACTAACTCGCTTTAGCGGGCCTTGAGAATCGCGGGCATCATTGGGAACTCCAGAATTCCGAGATCCTTCTTGATTATGTAAAGAAGATATGCACCCTCATGCCTCCGCTGGCACGAGCAGTCCATAGGAGGCGGGCGCGCAGCGCCCGCCGATCCTCATCGGACAAGCACGGACAAATCTGAGGACTCGAGGGCTCGTCATCTTCCAGATGCAGGGCACTGGGGAACGATGCGGGGAACGACTGACCGTCTACTGACCTCGTGCCCTACGAGCTCGGCGAGCCAGACGACTGGATCAGCCCGGAGCGACGAGCTCGTGACCGACTCCATCGGGACGTCCTCAACACGGGGGGCTGCGCGAACCCGGTGCACCTCCGCACGATCAGGGTGGACACCGCGACCGGCGAACTCAAGGTCCGCGACCTCAGGATCGCCTGCAAGGACCGACGAGCCGCCCTGTGCCCCTCGTGCTCGGCGCGCTACAAGGTCGACGCCTGGTTCCTCGCGACCTCCGGGACGCTCGGCGGCAAGGGACTCCCGAGCGACGTGGCCACACACCCCAAGGTCTTCTGCACTCTGACCGCGCCCTCGTTCGGCCCGGTCCACACCGTCCGCGACGACGGGCGCTGCCATCCCAGGCGCTCGCCACCCTGCGAGCACGCCATGCCCACCTCGTGTCACAGGCGCCACGCCGACGACGACGAGGCACTGGGCACACCGCTCTGCGAGTGGTGCTTCGACTACGACGCCGCGGTCCTGTGGAACGCGATGGCATCGAGACTGTGGCACCGCACCGTCGACAGGCTGCGACGGCGCCTCGGGGCCTCCCAGGGCCTCTCACAGGCCGCGTTCCGCGGCGTCGCCCAGGTGCACCAGCTCCGGGTTGCCGAGACCCAGCGACGCGGCCTCGTCCACATCCACGCGATCGTGCGCGCCGACGGCCCGGAAGGCCCTGGGAGCGACCCGCCGGCATGGCTCACCTCAGAGCTCCTCGCCCTCGAGCTGCGAGCCGCGGCCGCGACGACGTCCATCGCCGCCCCCGACCGCACCAAGATCGGATGGGGCGACCAGCTCGACGTGGCCCTGATCCCCAGCGTCGAGGACGCCGGCCGCGCCGCGGGCTACATCGCGAAGTACGCGACTAAGACCGTCGACGGCTCCTTCGGCCTCGTCCAGGCGTTCCGCACGCGCGACGACGTCCTTCGCGCGAGGACGACACCGCACCTGCGTCGCTTCGCACTTTCGGCATGGGACCTCGGGCAACGAGACGAGCTTGCCGACCTGCGGTTGTGCGAGCACGCGCACACCCTCGGGTTCGCGGGGCACCTGATCACTAAGTCACGGGGCTACTCGACGACGTTCGCCGCCCTTCGGGCCGCGCGCGTCCTCTACGCGCTCAGGGACGTCCCAGACGACGTGGCGTACCCCCAGTACGCCTTCGGCTACCTCGGCCGTGGCTACGGGCACCCAGAAGGTGAGCGGCTGGCGGAGTTCTGGTCAGAGTTCGTCGCCGAGGACCGCAAGGAACGCCGACAGCAACGTCTCGAAAGTGATCGGGAGAAAGCGTCGAGCATTGGACCTTCGAAATCCGACGCGGGAACCTAACTCGAGGATCTCTTGCAGGGACTCGGTACCTCGCTCGTGGGCCCGCAACTTGGACCTGTGCCCGCATTCGCTCGAACCAGCTTGCCGGCTCCACGCTCCGAAGCAGGAGGGGCCAGAATGTCGCCGTGAGGCAACGACAAGCGCACAAGACCAGTTTCCGGTCGGCGATCGTCGCGGTGGCGGTCTCGGTATGTGTGGGGCAAGGAATTGCCTCGGCAACGCCGCTCCGACTTGAGATCCGAGGGCACCACCCTGGCATTCATGTGACAAGACATGCACTGACGGGTCTCAACGTTCTGGGCCAGTCCTTGTACGAGCCATTGAAGGCGGTTTCCGATGGAGCCGACCTCTTCGTACCAACCGGTTTCGGCTCGATCGTGGAGCTTGATGCTTCGACGCACGCGACCGTCCGCGTCTTCGGCCCAACCTATGGCTGGTGGTACAACGTCTTTGCGATCGCCACGAACGGCACCGACCTCTGGGTCGCGTCGGGGAGCGCGCAGCCGATCATTGCCATTGACCTCGCGTCCGGGGCGATCGTTCCCGGACTGGAGCCCAGTGCCTCGGCATTCCCAGACGGCGCCGAGTGCCTGATTCCGGTGGGAGGAGACATTTGGGTGTGCGGCCAGAACCGAATGGTCGAGTTCTCGATGTCAACGGGCGCGGTGCTGATGACGCTGACGTCCCCGAGCTACGGCTTTGCGAACTCAGCATTTGCCGCCGCGAGCGATGGGACGCACCTCTGGGTGCTCGACGCGAACGGGCAGACAGGGACGGGCGCGGTCACAGAGCTCGATCTCGCCGGTGGGACCCTGGTCCGCGTTACGCCGACGCTTTCGCAATTGGACAGCCCTTCGAGCATCGCGGCGGACCCTTCGCACGTCTGGATCGCGAACTGCGCCACGATCTGTGACTCGAGCGGAGTCGCCTCGGGGAATGGGTCGGTGACGGTGCTGAACGCCGCAAGCGGCGCCGTCACCAACTCGCTCTCCGCGTCGTCGTACGGGTTCAATGGACCAATCGGCATTAGTGACGACGGCACGCACGTTTGGGTCGCGAACCAAGCCGGCAATTCGGTGACCGAGCTGAATTCAGCGAACGTGACCCTGTCTCAGATCGTGCGATCCAAGGTAGACGGATTCGACGCCCCTCAGGGCTTGACCATCGACGGTAGCCACGTCTGGGTTGCGAACGCACGTGGCAACGACGTCACGGAGCTCGACGAGAGCACAGGAGCACTCATTGCGATCCTGCGCGGTGAGAACGATGGGCTCTATTCCCCCACAGGGATCCTCGCGGACGGGACGCACGTCTGGGTGTGCAACATCTTTCACGCGTCGATCACCGAGCTCAACGAGTCCACCGGCGCCCTCGTCCGCGTAGTCGGCCTTCCAGTCAAGGCCGCTTTCTCGTGCGACCTCGCATCCAGTGGGGCTGACATCTGGGTTGTCTTCCAGGGAGTCGACAACTTCTGGGAGATCAGTGCCCACACGGGCGCAATCGTGCGAACCGTGAATGGCGCAAAGCAGAAATTTGAGTACCCGGTCGCGATCGCGGCGAACGCTTCGCGTGTGTGGGTGAGCGACGGCTACCGCAGCATCTACGAGTTCAGTGCGGCAACCGCCACGAGGCTGCTGACAATCAGAGGGCCGGTGCACGGCCTCGTCAATCCGTGGGGGCTGACGCTCGATGGACCGCACCTCTGGGTAGGAGAGGCCGCACACCGAAGTGTCGCGGAGTTCAACGCAACGTCCGGCGGCTTCATCCGAGAGGTGCTGGGGTCGAGGTACTCGTTCGTCGACCCGGCGGCCGTCACGACGAACGGCGCGGACGTGTTCGTGACTGGACATTTACAGAGCTCGGTCACCGAGTTCAATGCCACAACCGGCGCACTGGTCCGGGTCCTTAGAGGGGCACCGTATGGGTTTCGCGGGCCGCAAGGCCTCGCTGCGGACGGCACTCACCTGTGGGTCGTCGACTGGTCTGGGAACAAGGTCACCGAGTGCAACGTGAAGACCGGCTCGCTCGTGCAGCTTCTTCGCAACGGTGAATATGACTTCTACGAACCCGCAGCGGTCGTCCTCAGCGACAATCGTGTCTGGGTTGCGAACAGTGGCACGAACTCGGTGACAGAGTTCCCGTCGACATGACTATTGATTGGACGATTCAACGATCGGGTCCCACCGGCGCCATTTCGAAAAATCCCAAGAAAATCCCAAGGATTCGTCCTCGACACCATTTGAACGAACACCGAGGTCATCGTGCATAATCGTCCGTAGTGCCACGTCAGAGGGGAATTCGCAGGACACTCATGGACAGTGACGGACTAGGGCGTACGCATTCGAGGGGACTCATAACCCGAAGGTCGCAGGTTCAAATCCTGCCCCCGCTACGAAAGAAGTCCCAGTTGAGAGCCTTCCTTCCGGGGAGGGCTCTTCTGCAGTCCAGGGCGCCATCCCTAGTTCCATCCCTAGTTTTTGACGATCGAACCTGGGCGGAATCAACCGGTGAGCGCAACGACCTCGGCGGACACGTTCAGCCTGGCAAGGAGCGAAGAGTCGGCGGGGTCAGGTAAGCGCCGCTGGCCCGCAGATGGGTCTAGCGGAAGGTTCCGGGTGGGAACAATCCGCGAGGTGTCCACCTGCAGTGGTTGACCAAGGTTCCTGTGGCATGTGAGCAGTATCGGATCGGAACCTCAGTTCGGACCACACCTCGGTCCACGGAGAGCAGATAACCAACGGTGTAGGGAACGAGCTTGAATGATGGGTCAAGAGCATCGGGATCGAGACTCGATCGAACATCGACGAGGTCAATGAACGAGTCGACGCGATAAACGACGGATCCACTCAGAGTACCGACTGCCACTGGATGACGAAATCCAGCACCAACGTGAACGACGGACCAGAAGGAAGAGTTGAGAGGGTCCTGTTCTGTCACCACCACTCCTGGTGGCTTAACGGCTGTGAACACGTACGGACCAGCTCCTGCAACCCCGGCCCCCTCGATAGTGCAAACCGCCACCGAGGAGCCTTGTCGAAAGACGGCGATCGCCCACTCTCCCTGTATCGAAACGAACACGGGAGTCCGGGTAAACACTTGAGTTGCCGAGTACTCAGCATTGGCGTTCAGTGAACATTCGTTGAGGACGGCTGAACGGGACAATCCCGATGAGGATGTTGGCCAAGCGATCGTGGCGATGATCACCGAAAGAAGAAGAATCGCAGCGAAGAGCAACGCTCGTGGCTTACCTCGACTTAGCGACGCCACCCCTGTCACGGTGGGAAGATTAGGACCGATTCATGTTGTTGGCTAAGTCTTGGCCCATGCCGTCGGGTTCCAGATGTCGATCCGACGCCTGGTTCCTCGCGACCTCGGGGACGCTCGGCGGCAAGGGGCCCCCGAGCGACGTGGCGACGCACCCCAAGGTCTTCGCCACCTTGACCGCGCCCTCGTTCGGCGCGGTCCACACCGTCCGCGACGACGGGCGCTGCCATCCCAGGCGCACACCACCCTGTGAGCACGTCATGCCCACGTCGTGTTACACGCGCCACGCCGACGATGACGACACGTTGGGCTCACCGCTCTGCGAGTGGTGCTTCGACTACGACGCCGCGGTCCTGTGGAACGCGATGGCGTCGCGTCTTTGGCACCGCACGGTCGACCGACTCCGACGGCGCCTCGGGGCCTCCCAGGGCCTTTCTCAGGCCACGTTCCGCGTCGTCGCCCAGGTCCACCAGCTCCGCGTCGCCGAGACGCAGCGACGTGGCCCCGTCCACATCCACGCCATCGTGCGCGCAGACGGCCCAGACGGCCCCGGGAGTGACCCGCCGGCGTGGCTCACCTCAGAGCTCCTCGCCCTCGAGCTGCGAGCAGCGGCCGCGACGACGTCCATCGCGGCGCCCGACCGCACCAAGGTCCGCTGGGGCGACCAGCTCGACGTGGCCCTGATTCCCACGGCGGAAGACGCCGGACGCGCCCGCGGGCTACATCGCGCAAAGTACGCGACCAAGACCGTCGACGGCTCTTTCGGGCTCGTCCAGGCGTTCCGCACACGGGACGACATCCTTCGTGCGAGGACGACACCGCCGCACCTGCGCCGGATCGCACTTTCGGCATGGGACCTTGGGCAACGTGACGAGCTTGCGGACCTGCGACTGTCCGAGCACGCGCACACTCTCGGGTTCGCAGGGCACCTGATCACCAAGTCACGCGGCTACTCGACGACATTCGCCGCCCTGGGCGCGGCACGCGCCCTCTTCGCGCTCAGAGACGTCCCAGACGACGTGGAGATCCCGCAGTTCGCCTTCGGCTACCTCGGCCGCGGCTACGGGCACCCAGAGGGCGAGCGGATGGCGGAGTTCTGGCCAGAGTTCGTCGCCGAGGACCGCAAGCAACGCCGACAGCAACGCCTCGCGGACCAAGAGGGGCAGAAGTCAGGTCTTGGGAGTCCAGAGTCCGAGGCGTCCGACTGATCGCCGGATTCGATTTCCTAGTCGTCCCTGCGGTTCAGGCAAGCGGACGCGACCGGGTGAGGTGCGGTTGCATCGCCGCACGAGACTGGTGTCTCGCGGACTGTACTCAGCTCCTTGCAAACTCCAAGAGATCTTCGAGTTCACCTTCGTCGGCTCGCCGAAGGGCAGACAAGTAGCGAGCACGGAGTTCAGCCACTCTGACTTCGAGGTGCGCGCCCCAGCTGAAGGCGTTCTTCCCGAGGGCACGCACGAGGTAGTCGGTGGCGACGCGGCCATGACGACCGTTTCCATTGGCGAATGGATGAATTGAGACGAGGCGATGGTGGAATCGGACGCCAATCGCGTCTTCGATTTCGTTTCCCGAATCGATCCACGTACGCGCATCAAGCACAAGATTGCGAACCGCCTCGGCAATCTGCGTTGGCTCGACGCCGATGTTCGTCTCGCTCCGACGGTACATGCCCGCCCAAGTCCACACGTCACCGAACATCGATCGGTGCAGGTCGCGAAGATACGGATCGTTGAGGAGAGCCTCGACGCTCGGCGCACGACGGGTCGTTAGCGCGCGCAGGATGTTCTCCTGCTCGGCTTCGTTCAGGTCGCTTCGCGTCGTGATATAGCTCAGCTTGAGACCCAGGACGTCGTCATCGCCGAGTGGCGTGTGCCCTTCTCCATCGGGGAGCAGCGGGTCGAAGGAACTCACTTGTTCACTCGGAACCAGGGGTGAATCGCCACAGTCCCCGAGAATCGATGAGTTCGTCAGCCAATGCATCAACCTGCTCCGCGATAACGCCGGCGCTAGGGGCCTGATCTTCGAGACGCATGTTGTGCGTCACGGTCCTTATCTCGGTCTTCGCCTTCCCCATAGCTTGCCGACGGACCATGGCATCGAGCGGCTCGTTCGGGGTCAGCACGTAGCGAAGTTGGCAGTTGAGTGCCTGAGCGGCTCGCTCGAGGGTCGAGAGCCGAATCGAGCCGTCGACCTCGGCGCGCTCGACTTGGCTGACTCGCGATTGGCTGACGCCCATTCGGCTGGCCATCTCGGACGTCGACATGCCGAGCGCATCCCTCACGGCTCGGAGCCATCCGTGCGGCGGTCGGAGGCCAATCCGCTCATCGAGTCCCGTGAGGCGCTCATCGAGCCGACGACGGGCGGTGAGGTTCGTGCTGCGCATGAGTGCTCCTGTGCCGTGGTCCTACTGGCTCGACGCCAATACTAGTGGGTATTCCTTCAGTAAACGTGCCTCTTTCAGTAGGAAATCCTACTATCAAGCCTCCGCCACGCATGTGCTCCATCGAAGGTCCCATTGCGGAAGAGGAGTGGCCCTCCTCAATTGACGAAGCTGGCGGTCGAACTCTTCGAGTCAATTGGTGGATCCGTATTTCGCGCGATCCCAAGGAAATCCCAAGGATTAGCCCTGGACGCCAATTGAGCGAACACCGAGGTCATCGTGCATAATCGTCCGTAGTGCCACGTCAGACGCAAAATCGGGGTACATCGAAGGACAACGGCGGACAGTGGCGTACGACTCCGAGAGGACTCATAACCCGAACGTCGTAGGTTCAAATCCTGCCCCCGGTACGAAGTGGGTCCAGTCAAGAGTCATTCCCCACGGGGAGGGCTCTTGCTCGTGACGGTGCCAAGTCTCTTCGCGCATCGGCAAGGTCCACATCTGGCCCGGTCAACCAAGAGCGGCCGCCAGCGCCTGTGCGTTACGCAGATGGAAGATACGTGAACAGCATCATTTGCGTGGCGTAGGCCACGAGCAAGCCGGCCTCGTCCCAGAGCGTGCTTTCCGCCGACGCCCAGCCGTTGTCCGCCCAACGAGCCCGATCGTGCGCGAGGACCCACTCAGTTCGCAGCGGCTCGAGAAGATGCACGGTCAGGTCGGCGCTCGGAGCAAACCAGCGCGGACCTCGATGGCCGATCCGTTCGTCGATGCAGCCGGGCATTCGGTCGGCGAGCGTGATTACGCCGAGGGGGTCGAGCGACCCATCTGCTAGTCGGGGTGGATCATCGAATCGGAGCCAGGTGGCCACGTCGGAGCATGTGGGCTCGTGCTCCTCCCACGGTGGGTGACCGAGGGCGGCGCGGCCCTCCACGTGGCACCAGAACGGGAACGGTTCCATCGGCTCGACGCCGGGCGGAAGGGGATCGCGGTACGAGCGACACTCCGAGGGCTTGGGGACTTCGGGCGGCGTCACGTCCACGAATGACGGGCCCTCTCGCGACGAACCGAACACAGCAAGCACGGTGGCTCCAGCGGTTGCGCCCTCGTTGCGGATCGTAGATGCGACCTGCGTGGCAGTTCGACCCCGCCGCAATACTGTGACGTCAATCTCGAGCACGCCGGCCGACACCTGACCGGCGAAGACGGCCGTGCAGGTCCGCAAAACGTGTCCGGTGTCCTTGATCTCGGCGGCTGCCGCCCGCAATGCCAGCGCTGCCGCCATTCCTCCCTGCGGGGCGGCGACCAAGTCCCAGCTGTGGTCCAGCTCGCCTCGGTACCGTCCAGTTCCGACGGAGTGCACGATCACGTCCTCAGCGAAGCTACCCATGCGGTGGATCTTGCTCGGGCGACGTCTCATGGAGCAACCGCAAGATCGGTCCAGCCATTCGCGCGTCCCACCTCCACTGCATCCTGTGCGCGCGCCCCGCTCGCATGTGCGTCCGTAAGTGCGCGCGAGTAGGTTCCGCGGTCGTGCGTGACGTCGTAACGGGGTACTGCTGGCCGCAGTCAGTGCGTGCGGGCGAACCGGTTGGTCTTCACCTGTCGTCGTCGGCCGGCCGGCCCGTGCGCGTCGAGGTAGCCCGGGTCGGGGGACGTCGCGAGGTCGTATACAGGGCCGACTCGGTCGCGGTCGGCGAGCACGAGGCGCCGCCGGACGCGTCCTCGAAGGGGTGCGGCTGGCCCGTTGCCCTCACGCTTGACGTCGACCCAACGTGGCGCTCGGGTTACTACGAGGTCGTGATGGAGATCGACGTCGATGAGAAGACTCGCCGCGACTTCGCGTTCTTCGTTGTTCGTCCTTCTCCCGGCGCGCGCATCGTGGTCGCGCTCGCTACGAACACCTGGCATGCCTACAACGACTTCGGCGGCACGAACCTGTACACCGGCGGCACTCACGTCGCCATGCAGCGCCCCATGGCGGCGGGGTACCTCTTCAAGCCGCCCGGTAAGGGCCGACGCGTGACGGGGACGGGCGCACCTGATCCCCAGAACGCCGCGCACGTTGGCTACGTCCAGCTCAACCACCTCTCGGGCTATGCCGGGTCGGCCGGGTGGCCCGACTGGGAGCTGCCGTTCATCGAGTGGGCAGAACGCGAGGGCTTCGAGATCGGCGTGTGCACGAACGCCGATCTCGAGGCACATCCCGAGGTGCTGGACGGAGCGAGGCTGTACCTGTCGGTCGGCCACGACGAGTACTGGTCTCGCGGGATGCGCGACACGGTCGAGGCATTCATCGCGCGAGGCGGCAACGCCGCGTTCTTCTCGGGGAACACTTCGCTGTGGCAGGTGCGCATCGAGGGTGACGATCATGACGTGATGGTCGGGTACAAGGGCTTCTTCAAGAGCGACCCGCTCATGGGAACCCGCCTCGAGCACGAGGTGACGACCTTCTGGTCCGACGTCGTCGTCGGACGCCCCGAGAACGAGATGACCGGCGTCACGTTCACCCGCGGGGGCTATCACCGCATTGGCCGCAACGTGACCAACGGTCTCGGCGGCTACACGGTGCACCGCGCCGGCCACTGGATCTTCGAGGGCACTGGCCTCGGCTACGGCGACGTGCTGGGTGCCGAAGCGACGGTCGTGGGCTACGAATGCGACGGGTGCGCGTTCACCTACCGCGACGGGCTGCCGTACCCGACCGGAGAGGACGGCACGCCCTCGACGTTCGAGATCCTCGGCACGTGCCCGACGCAGCACTTCACGTCTGAGACCGCGCCTCGACCGCCCAAGCCGGGAGAGCCAAGCGAGTTGGAGTACATCGCGTCTCGCGTCTTCGGGACGCGCGATCCAGAGGCGATGGAACGAATTCGTCACGGCCACGCCGTGCTCGGCATGTACACCAACGCCGCGGGCGCTTCGGTGCTGACCTCGGGATCGACCGACTGGGCCCACGGCCTGGCGGGGCGCGACCCGATGATCGAGCAGGTCACCCGGAACGTGCTGAATCGGCTGGGATAGGGCTTTCGCCACGGATCCCCATGTCGAGCGCTGGAGCAGCCAGCCGGTCGCGGGCGGTGGAGCGAGCTGTTACCGATGACCAGCGGCAGGCATGAAATGGGCATGAGGAGACTGTTTCCGAGCTGTGGGTGAGCGCGCGATCCAACTTGATCGCGACTCGCCCATCACCAGTGCCGTGGACATGCTGTTGTCGAACTAACTTTGGCGCCCGTGGCGACCGAGGGGGCACCGATCGCATCCAGTGATCAGTCGGCCGCATCGACGCAGATGGTCGTCGAGCACGCCAGCACCATCACTCCCAGCCTCGTGCTCGAGGGGGTGTCCGTCCAGTTCGGGGGCCTGCGTGCGCTCTCGGATGTCTCCTTTCAAGTGAACAGCGGCGAGATCGTCGGGCTCATCGGGCCAAACGGGGCTGGCAAGACGACTGTCTTCAACGTGATCTGCGGCTTCGTGAAGCCGACCGCGGGTCATGTGCAGTTCCCGATGGCCAAGTCGTGGAAGGGGGACTCCCCGACGGTCAAGTTCGTTCTCTGGCTTCCCAGGGCGCTGGGAAGGCGATCCCGGGCGACACGGCGATTGGGGGATCGGCTGACGCAGGCTGGCCGCAAAGTCGCCGCCATGGTTCTTCGTTGGCGCGCAGCGGTCCGCTCCGGGCTGTCGCGGGCGCTGAGGGTCGTCGGCGTGCGGGTGCCTGAGAAGAACCCGCACCTCCGACCGAGTCAGCTTGCCCGTGCCGGCGTGTCGAGGACCCTGCAGGGCGTCGGTCTCTTTCCGCACCTCACGGTGCTCGAGAACGTGATGGCAGGTGGTCAGACCCGTCCGCACGGAGGATTCCTCACCAGCCTGTTCGCACTTCCGCAGGGGGTCCGAGCGGATCGCATGCTGCGAGACGAGGCACTCAGCCAGCTTGACCGTCTCGGCGTTGCCTCGTTCGCCGCGAGGATGCCCGGGCAGATCCCCTATGGCGTTGCGAAGAAGGTCGCCGTTGCGCGAGCGCTCATGTGCCGCCCGAGCCTGCTGCTGCTGGACGAGCCCGCTTCGGGGCTCGACGAGACCGAGCTGGAAGAATTTGCCACCCACATTGTCGAGCTGCGCAGCGAGATGGCGGTGCTTCTTGTCGAGCACAACATGGGCTTCGTGATGCCCCTCGTCGACCGCCTTGTGGTGCTCGACTTCGGCGAGGTGATCGCAACCGGTCGTCCGAGCGAGGTGCAGGCGGATCCTGCGGTCATCGAGGCGTACCTCGGGATCCAGCAGTGATCCGGGTAAAGGGCTTGACGGTCTCCTATGGCGCCGTGCAGGCGTTACGCGACGTCTCATTCGAGGCAGCCAGTGGGTCGGTTACGGCCGTGATCGGCGCGAACGGTGCTGGCAAGACCACGCTGCTTCGAACGATCAGTGCCCTCGTGCACTCGACGAGCGGCGAGATCGACCTCGACGGGACCCAGCTCGTCGGGAAGACGACGGAGAGCATCGCGCGGCTGGGGGTTGGGCACGTGCCAGAAGGGCGCGGCGTCATTGAAGAGTTCACGGTCGAAGAGAACCTCCGCCTTGGTGCTCTGCACGGCAATGAGAGCTTCTCTGCGGGCTTGGCAGACCAGTTCGAGCTGTTCCCTGTGCTCGCAGAGCGGCGCAAGCAGCACGCAGGGACGCTCTCGGGCGGCGAGCGCCAGATGCTCGCGATGGCGCGAGCACTCATCGCGAGGCCGTCAGTCCTCCTCCTCGATGAGCCGTCTCTCGGCCTCGCTCCTCTGGTGACTGCCGAGCTGATGAAGACGATCAAGGAATTATGTGTGAGCCGTCAGTTGACGGTGATCCTTGTTGAACAGAACGCGGTGTCCGCGCTGCGCGTGTCCGAGCATGCCGTGGTGCTCCACGTCGGACGCGTCGCTGCCTACGACCGAGCTGAGGTCGTCGCCAACGACGAGAACCTTCGCCACTACTACCTCGGGATGGCGGAGTAATGGACGGCTTCCTCGCCTCGCGCGCAGTCTCCGACCTGCTTGTTGGCCTGCACTTTGGTGTCGTCATCGGGCTTGTCGCGCTCAGCCTCGTCCTCATCTGGCGGGCGACACACATCTTGAACTTTGCGCAGGGCGCAATGGCGGCATTTTCTGCGTACCTCGGCATGTCGCTGCTGTCCTACAACGTCGGTTACTGGTGGTGCGCCATCGCGTCGGTCTTCGCTGGCCTAGTGTTCGGCGGGATCACTGAGCGCGTGCTCATCCGCCGGCTCTACGGCAAACCCGAGATCAACCCGATCGTCGTAATGGTCGGGTTCCTCGCGTTGCTGGAAGCAATCGCCACCGCGGTCTGGGGAGCATCGGGGCGCGCAGTCCCGCTCCCATTCTCCTTCGTTGACTGGCAGCTGAACAGCCAGACCGGCCAGACCATTGCGATCTCACCAGAAGGCGTGTACCAGATCGTCGCCGCACTGGTCGTCACGATCTTGATCGTGGTCCTGTTTCGGTACACCAATCTCGGCCTTCAGCTCCGTGCCGCGGCGGTCGCTCCTGAGGTCTCGAGGCTGCTTGGGGTGCGGGTCAGCCGCATGCTCACGCTCGGGTGGATCCTCTCGTCAGGCGTTGGCGCTGTGGCCGCGGTGATCGTCGCGTCGAACTTCGGGCCGGGATTGACACCGACGGTGATGGACGCTCCGTTCGCCATTGCATTCATCGCCGCCGCAGTCGGCGGGCTCGAGAGCCCGTGGGGCGCGCTGCTTGCGGGCGTTGCCTTCGGGATCATGCAGCAGTTCGTGACGGACTACCTCAACAACTCGGACTACGTGTTCTTGATCGCGCTCGGCGTGCTCGTCGTCGTGCTGATGATCCGCCCCCAGGGCGTGTTCAGCAAGAGCGTCTCGAGGCGTGTGTGAACACGTTCGCGGGTTTCCTTCGACGTCTCTCGCTGCTGGCTCGGGCGATCCTCAAAGTCGTCCTCGCCGTGGTGGCCCCGCTCGCCGGCTTCCTCCGGCGTCTTCTTGCCGGCTTCCTCCGACGTCTTTCGGTGCTGGCTCGTCCAATCCTCAAGGTGATGCTCGTCGTGGTGACCCCGCTTGCCGGCTTCCTTCGGCGTCTTCTCGCCGGCCTCCTACGACGTCTCTCGGTTGTGGAGCGGGCAATCCTCAGGGTCGTCCTCGTCGTTCTGACCCCTCTCGCCAACTTCCGACGCCATCACCCGGTGCTTGCCCGGGGGATCCTCACGGTCGTCTTTGTCGCCGTGTCTTTGTTCGCGACCTACTTCTTCGACCCGATCACGAACTACAACCTCGCGGCCGGTGCGGCGATGTCGATCGTGATCGTCGGTCTCTCCTTCCTCACCGGATTCTCCGGGCAGGTGTCCCTCGGCAACGGCGCCTTCATGGGCGTCGGCTGCTATGTCGCCGCGATCTGGGCCAACCACCACGCGACCACACCGATGATCGGCGTGCTCGCGCTCGCGACTGCGGCAGGAGGCGCGGTGGGCCTCCTCATCGGTCTTCCTGCCACCCGGCTACGCGGTCCCTATCTGGCGGGCATGACGATCGCCTTCGCGGTCGCATTCCCGTCGGTTCTCGACCTGTTCAGCTCCTGGACGAATGGCGGCACGGCGCTGCAGCTCCCCCAACTGCTCAGCCCGCCGGGCTGGATCGTCTCACTGTTCAGCAAGTCGACAGGCAGCCTGACGCCCAACAACATGTGGCTCGCAGACGTCGCGATCATCGTCGCGGGCGTTGCGTTCTTCTTCATGGCGAACCTCTTCCAGAGCAGGACCGGGCGTGCGATGCGCCTCGTCCGCGAGAACGAGGTGGCAGCCGAGCTCGCGGGCGTCTCGCTGGCACGAGCGAGAGTGCTGGCGTTCATGGTCGCCGCGGCCTACGCCGGCCTCGGAGGCGGGCTCACGACCCTCGTCTCTGGCTCTGTCGCCCCCTCGAATTTCCAGTTGAACCTCTCGATCACGATTCTCGCCGTCCTCGTGATCGGCGGGATCGGCACGCTCTCCGGCGCCCTCATCGGAGGGATGGTCTACGCGTACTCGACGACGTGGATTAACCAGATCGTGAGTCATACCAACCTCGACCCGACGGGCAGCGTCGCGACGAGCTTGAACGGAATTATCTTCGGCGCGTTGCTGATCATCGTGATGCTGGTGGCTCCCCTCGGCATCGCGGGCTCGCTGCGGCTTTTCATCGCCAAGGGCCTCGCACGACGGAGCTGACCCGACCCACGCAGGTTGTGAACCGTCGGTAGGATTCGACACGCAACGGAAACACTTCTCTTTGCACTCCGAAAGGAAACACATGTCTCGACCGCAACTGAGGAGGATCGCGGCGCCAGCGCTGGCGGTCTCCCTCTCAATGGGGATGGCCATCGTCGGCCTTGCCTCGACCTCTGCAGGGGCCGCCGGCACGCCAGGCGTGACCGCGACCACGATCACCATCGGGGCCACCGTGCCCCTCACCGGCATCGCGTCAGTTGGCTACAGCGAGGTAGCCAAGGCCGCGGACGCCGTCTTCAAGTGGGTCAACGCCAAGGGCGGGATCAACAAACGAAAGATCCACTACGTGATCAAGGACGACTGCTACGACGCCTGTGGCGGCACGCCCAACACCGTTGCCCAGACCGAAGCGCTGCTTGCACTCCCGGTCTTCGCCACAGTGGGCTCCCTCGGGACCCCCACGCAGGACTCGGTGCGGAACCTTCTCAAGTCCAACGGCGTGCCCCAGTTGTTCGTCAACTCCGGCTCGACGGACTGGAACAACCCGGGCAAGTACCCGATGCTGTTCGGCTGGCAGCAGAGCTACACCGTTGAGTCCAAGATCCTGGGTACCTACATCAAGGCCCACTACAAGGGCCAAAAGGTCTGCTGGATCGGCCAGAACGACGACTTCGGATCGGGCGGCCTCACGGGCCTCAAGGACGTCGGCGTCATCCCGGCGATCCAGCAGCAGTACAGCGTCAACGCCCTCGTGGCATCGAACGGCGCATCGTTTGCGCCGTACATGGCTGCCGAGAAGGCGGCGCTCTGCAAGGTCGTCTTCCTTGACACGATCCCCGGTGCGACCGGCGCGGCACTCGGCAACGCCGAGGCCATCAGTTTCGCCCCGCACTTCGTGGTCTCGTCGGTCGGGTCTGACCCGATCACGGTCAAGAAGGAGATGGGCTCGATCCCTGACCCAGAGGCTGCGGCTCACACGATCACCTTCGCCGAGCTGCCCGCGTCAACGGACACCAACCCGTGGAACGCGTGGATGCGCAAGGTCATCAAGGCCGACCCCGCAGAATTCCCCGGCTTCACCAACTCGACGCCCATCGACGGCAACATGGCGTACGGCGTCGGCTGGGGCGTGGCGTTCGTCGAGGCACTTCGGGCCGAGGGCAAGAACATCACCAGGGCGGGCTTCGTGCACACCCTGTTGACCACCTCGTTCCAGACCCCGGCGCTCACCCCGCTCAAGTACGCGGCGACGAACCACCAGGGCCTCTCGGCCGGTTACGTCGACGTCGTCTCGAGCCTGACGTCCACGACCGCGGTCAAAGGCAAGACCGTGTACGCGACGACGGGTACCAAGGCGAGCAAGGTGACCGTCACCCACCGTCTGAGCACCTCGGTTCCGACCTGGCTCCTGTAGCCAGCTGATAGCTCGATCGACTGGCCCGCCGGGAAGACCCGGCGGGCCAGTCGTCGTTCGAGACCTATCGACGGCGCCCAGGGCGCTGTCGGCATCCGCGGCGAATCCACAGATCGTGGTTACCCACGCAGTGCCTCAGGTGCCAGCGCGCTTCGATGTCGGCGGTGCGACCTCGCACGCCGCGGCGTGCAGCTTCGGTATCTGGGTGCGACATGAGACCTCGATTCGTCTCGCGTGATCGAAGAACCGAGTTTTCGACTCGCCCATTTGTAGGCTCGATCTCGCACCGACGGCGAAGGGACAGCCCATGTCACGACAGCACCTACGCAGGGGAGCATTGCTCGCAGCGACGGCGTCGCTCTGCTTTGCCGGCACCGTGACCGGCCTTTCCTCAGCCACCGCCGGAGCGGCAGGGACCCCGGGCGTGACCGCCAACGCGATCACGATCGGGGCGACCGTGCCGCTCACGGGCATCGCATCAGTTGGCTACAGCGAGGTCGCCAAGGCCGCCGACGCCGTCTTCAAGTACGTGAACTCGAAGAGGGGGGTAAATGGGCGCCGAATCCGCTACGTGATCAAGGACGACTGCTACGACGCCTGCGGAGGCACGCCGAACACCGTCTCGCAGACCCAGGCGCTGCTCGCGCTGCCGGTCTTCGCCACGGTGGGCTCGCTCGGGACCCCGACACAGGACTCGGTGCGGAACCTGCTGAAGAAGTACGGGGTGCCCCAGCTCTTCGTCAACTCGGGGTCAGGGGACTGGAACGCCCCGCGGACCTATCCCGGCCTCTTCGGGTGGCAGCCGAGCTACCAGGTCGAGTCCAAGATCCTGGGCGACTACATCAAGGCGCATTTCCATGGCCAGAAGGTCTGCTTCATCGGCCAGAACGACGACTTCGGCCGGAACGGCCTCGCCGGGCTGAAGGACGTCGGCGTGATCCCGGCGATCCAGCAGATGTACAGCGTCGTGGCCCTCGTGTCGTCGAGCGGGGCATCCTTTGCGCCGTATATGGCTGCTGAGAAGTCGGCGAGCTGCAAGGTTGTCTTCCTCGACACGATCCCCGGTGCGACCGGTGCGGCCCTCGGCAACGCCGAGGCCATCGGGTTCAGCCCGCACTGGATCATTTCTGGGGTTGGCGCCGACCCCGTGACCGTCAAGAAGGAGATGGGCTCGATCCCGGACTCAGAGCCCGGCGCCCTCACGTTCTCCTACCTCCCCGCGTCGACCGAGGCCACCTCGTGGCACGGTTGGATGTACAAGGTCCTCGAAGCCGACCACGCCGAGTTCCCCGGCTTCAAGGCGTCGTCGCCGTTGGACGGCAATGAGGAGTACGGCATCGGCTGGGGCGTGGCGTTCGTGGAGGCGCTGAGGGCTTCTGGAAGGACCTTTACGAGGGCGAGCTTCCTCAGGACGCTCATGAGCACGGCGTTCCAGACCCCAGCAGTCGTGCCGCTGCAGTTCTCGTCGTCTAACCACCAGGGCCTCCATGGCGGCTTCGTCGCGAGGATCAAGAGCGTCACACAGACCGAGGTCGTGGCACCCGGGACGGTGTACTCAACGGACAGCACCAAGGCGGGCAAGGTCGTCGTCACCCACATATTCAGCTCCGGGATCCCCACCTGGCTGCGTTGACGAGCCGCTCCTAGCTCGTCGCGGGCACCGGAAGCTGGCTCGGGACGTCGCGTCAGCGGGCAGCTGGTGCGAGCGGCTCGGCTACGTCGTCCGCGGCCCCGGATGGGCTTGAGCCCGCCGCACCGAGCTCGATCGAGCCGCCGGTGCGAGGCTGGTGTCCGAGCTCGTGCCCTCTACTTCGGCGAGCTGACCCCGCTCACGACGTCTCGCTCGTGCGCGAGGAGCCATGCCTTCATCTCGAGCCCCCCGCCGTAGCCGGTGAGCGACCCGTTCGCCCCGATCACGCGATGGCACGGGACGAACAGTGCGATGGGATTGCGGTTGTTGGCGAGCCCGACCGCGCGCGTCGCCTTCGCATTCCCGACGGCGGTCGCGACGTCGCGATACGAGGCGGTCGTCCCGTACTCGATGCCCTCGAGGGCTCGCCACACGGTGAGCTGGAAGGGCGTGCCCGTCGGGGCGAACGTGAGTTCGAACGCGCGCCGGATGCCGGCGAAGTACTCGTCCAGCTGTGTGGTCGCCGTTGCCATTGCCCCAGGCTCGTGGGACCACTCGGTGGGGAGGTCCTCCTTCGCCCAGCAGCCCGGCAGGCTCACCTGCACGATCGTGCGATCCTCCCCGGCGATGAGGAACGACCCGAGAGGGGAGTCGGCCTCCTCCCAGAGCACGGTCGTTGGAGCGTCATGGTCGGTCATCGCGGGACTCCTTTGGTCGTGCGGTGTGCAGGGCGGGTCGTCGTGGCCGAGTCGAGCGTCCAGAGGTGGAGCATCGCGTAGGAGCGGTAGGGGCGCCACGACTCGGCGACAGCGTCCGGGGCGAGCGTGCTCGATCCGAAGCGGTCGAGGGCTCGCCGGAGCGCGAGGTCACCGGGGAGGAAGGCGTCGGGATCGCCGAGCGCGCGCATCCGCACGTACGAGACGGTCCACGGTCCGATGCCCTTGATCGCCGCGAGCGCGGTCGCGGCCTGCTCGCGGTCCGCACCGGCGTCGAGACGGATCGTGCCGTCCGAGAGCGCGGCTGCGAGCGTGACGAGCGTCCTTGCCCGAGCGCGGGGCATGGGGAGCTCGTCGGGGTCCACCTTTGCGAGCGCGGCGGCGTCAGGGAACACCCGGTGCAACGGTCCGTCCGCGCCAATGGTCGCCCCGTAGCGCTCCGTGAGCACCGTCGCTAAGCGGGTCGCGGCCGCGACGCTGACCTGCTGGCCGAGCACCGCGCGGATCGCGACCTCGTCGCCGTCAACGTGCCCCGGCACTCGGATGCCAGCCAGGTCCCGCACGCTCTTGCGAAGGATCGAGTCCCGCGACAGGACCGTGTCGACGGCGATCGGGTCCGCGTCGAGGTCGAAGAGCCGGCGAGCCCGCTCGACGGCGGCGGGCAGGTCGCGGAAGTCGTCGAGCCGCAGCACACAGTCGAGGTGCGAGCTCGCTGGATCGGGCGCGCTCGCCCACATGGTCCCCGAGGCCCGGGGGAGCGAGAGCGTCCGCGCGTAGAAGGTCGAGTCGCCAACCTCGACGCCCTCGATCGCCCGCGCGGCCAGGAAGCCAAAGAGTGGACCGGCCGCATAGGGCGGACGCAGCGGCAGCCGAAGCGAGATCGCCGAGGTCAGGGCCACTGGGAGCCGGGTGCGACGCGCGAGGCGGATCTTCGAGGGCGTCGAGGCGAAGACCTGGGCGATCGTCTCATTGAACTGCCTCGTGGAGCGGAACCCGGCAGCGAAGGCGACCTGGGTGATGGGGAGGTCGGTCGTCTCGAGCAGCGTCCGAGCAGTCGCTGCGCGATGCGCGCGGGCGAGCTCGATCGGACCGGCACCGAGCGAGCTGGTGAGCTGTCGGTGCAGCTGGCGCACCGAGTAGCCGAGGCGGTCCGCGAGCCCCGGGACGCCTTCGCGATCGACGACGCCGTCATTGATTGCCCTGACGGCCCGTGCAGCGACGTCGCCGGCGAGGTTCCACTCCGGGGATCCAGGTGTGGTGTCCGGCCGGCAGCGGAGGCACGCACGGAAGCCCGCGCGCAGCGCCGCTGCCGCTGTCGGGTGGAACTCCACGTTCCGGCGCAATGGGGTCTTCGCCGAGCAGCTCGGACGGCAGAAGATCCTGGTCGTGCGCACGGCGGTGAAGAACCAGCCGTCGAACCGGGTGTCGCGGCGCAGGACAGCCTGGTAGCACGCGTCGGCATCGAGCATCCGGACAGTCTGGTGGCCCCGGTGCGCCGATGCGAGCGGTTTTCGGACATGCATGTCGGCCCGTGGCCGCGCCGAGGGCGGGCGCACGCCACTGCCCACGAGTTGCGACAATGTCGCATGCGTCGGACACTGGCCGTCGTCGTGATGGCCGCGTCGCTGATGGCGACCGGGGGGCTTGCGGGCGGCATCTCGGCGGCGAGGTGGCTGCCGACGCCGGCGTCCCGCTTCCAGATCATCCTGTCGCAGGTCCCGAGCGAGGCGCAGCTGCACGGCAACTTCAGCGTGATCGAGACGGACGGATTCGAGACGCCGAAAAAGACGGTCGCCGCAGTGCACGCCCTCGGCAAGAAGGCGGTGTGCTACATCGACGTGGGCACCTGGGAGAACTGGCGCCCCGATGCGAAGAAGTTCCCCGCGTCGGTGCTCGGTCGGCCCGACGCAGGCTGGCCGGGGGAGCGCTGGCTCGACATCCGCAGGATCAGCATCCTCCTGCCGATCATGAAGGCGAGGTTCGCACGCTGCGTGGCCAAGGGATTCAATGCGGTGGACCCGGACAACGTGAACGGCGTCGAGAACGCGACGGGCTTCCCGCTCACGACGGCCCAGCAGCTCGCGTACGACCGCGCGATCGCGGCGCTCGCCCACGCCGACGGCCTCTCGGTGGCGCTCAAGAGCGACCCGGACGAGGCAAAGGCGCTCGTTGGCTCCTTCGACTTCGTGGTGGACGAGCAGTGCGTGCAGTACCAGGAGTGCGCGAAGTTCACCCCGTTCATCACGGCGAAGAAGGCTGTCTTCGACATCGAGTACACGACGTCGCTCAGCTTCTGTCCGAAGCTGCCCGGCGGCGTATTCGGGCTCGCCAAGCGGCTCTCACTCGACGCGTGGGTGAGGTGGTGCTCGTAGGCGACGCCGCCGACGCGGCGCGCGGAGCCGTGGCACCGGAGCGTGCGTCCTACGATCACGGGACGATGAGCCACAACACGGGGCGCGCCCCGAGTCCGGATCGCCCGCTGCGCGAGTGGGGGCGATGGTCCGAGATGGACGCGGACTCGCGTCGATCGCTCGTCGATCGGGGCATCGAGACGGTGTACGACGAGGCGCTCCGCGACAGCATCGTCACGCTCCTCGAGGACGTTCGGTCCCGAGGCGACGCCGCGGTGCTTGACGCGCTCCGACGCTTTGACGGCTGCGACATCCCAGAAGGAGGGCTCCGCATCACCGAAGCGGAGCTCGACGCCGGCGTGGCAGCGACGAGCACGGAGGTTGTCGACGCGCTGCGCGACGCGATTGCGCACGTTCGCCGCTTCAACGAGCAGGTGTGCGAGCGGGGCGACTGGTCATTCGAGAGCGATCCGGGACTCGTCGTTGGCGAGCGAGTGACGGCGATCGAGTCCGCCGGGCTGTTCGTCCCAAGCGGCAAGGGCTCGTTCCCGTCGGTCCTGGTCCAGCTCGCGGTCCCCGCCCTGGTCGCGGGCGTGGAGCACGTCGTGGTCGTGGTGCCGCCGCTCCCCGGCAGCCAGGGGACGGTCGACCCCGCCGTTCTCGCGGCATGCCGACTCCTCGGACTCGGCGACGTGTTCCGGGTGAACGGGCCCGCGGGCATCGCTGCGCTCGCGTTCGGCACCGAGACGATCCCCAGGGTGCGGCTCGCGGTCGGACCAGGTGGTCCAGCGGTTACGTGCGCGCAGGTGGAGGTCCAGCGGTACGGAACAGTCACGACGATGGTCCTCGGTCCCACCGAGTCGCTCATCGTCGCCGACGACTCGACGGACGTGCGGCTGCTCGCGTTTGACCTCCTGAATGAGGCCGAGCACGGCAGCGACTCCACGAGCCTGCTCGTGACGACGTCGCCGGCGCTGGTCGAGTCAGCCCAGCGAGCGGTCGCCACACTGCTTGCTGCGCTCCCCGAGCCGCGTCGGTCGTATGCCGCTGATGCGCTCGGGGTCAACGGCGGGGCAATCGTCGTCGATGACCTCGAGGAGGCCGCGAGGGTTGCGAACGCGTTCGGCCCCGAGCACCTCCAGGTGGCGCTCCGCAGCCCCGATGCTGTGGTGTCGATGATCCGCAACGCAGGGGAGATACTCATCGGTCAGCACACGCCTTTTTCTGCAGCGAACTACGTGCTCGGCTGCCCGGCGTCGCTGCCCACGAGCGGCTTTGCGAAGGTCTCGAGCGGGGTGACGGCGGACACCTTCCGCAAGCGAACCGCGACAGCGCAGATGAACAGCGACGCGATGCGCCGTGTCACGCCGTCGATAGTCGCCCTGGCCCGCCACGAGGGCTTTCCCGCCCACGAGGCGGCTGCTCACGCGCGCGAGGAGTGAGCGCCGAGCGCACGGCGGGTCGCCACAGGTAGCATTTGGGGATGCTGATGGTGCAGCGGTTCGGGCCACGGCCGGTTGCCGTAGGCGTCTTCGCTTGGTCGCTCGTGATGGGCCTGTGCTTCTTCGTCGCGCGCAGCGTCCACCACATTGGCATCTCTTCGAGCGCCTCGTTCGCGGCCTACTGGTTCGCAGGCACACTCACGGTGCTCGTCGGGAGCTGGCTCGGCTGGCGTCGTCGCACGGGCACCGCATTCGTGGCGCCCCTGCTTTCGTGGATTGTCCTCGTCCCCTTCGCGTTCGCGTCCGAGTTCCTCCGCGCAGGATTCCTCGGAGGCCTCTGGCGGGGATTCTTCGTCGCCATCTTCGTCGGCTTCGTCGTCTCGGCCCTCGAGGCGGTCGTGCTCGTTGCCTTCGCGATGCTCGGCCGAATGGCCGGCGGCATGCTCCACCACAGTGACCTCTCTGAGTCCGTCATCCTTCCTCCGAGGCTCCGCTGAACCGCGACGCCTGAGGTGAGCCGGGACCGCCAATCGCCGCACACGCGGCGACGGCGCTGGCGAGTCGTTGCGGCCTGTGGGGTTTCGCTGCTCTCGTTGCTCGCCAGCGCGGGCGCCTCGGGTGCCGTCGCGCACCGCGGCGCTGCACCGGTGCCGCTCGAGCTCTTCGTCCACCCCACCCACAGAGGGGCATGGTCCGCCCATGCCGCGGTGGGCGTGACGGCCCAGCAAGGCAGCGCCGCGCCGACCATCGCCGCGAGCGGCGGCGAGCTCGTCATTGCGCAGCGGGCAGCTGACGGTGACGTGCTGGTCGCCGAAGGATCGCTGTTCGGCCACTTCGTCTCGGTGGACCTGGCCTCGCTCGGCGCGCCGGCTGGTGTCGACCGACCGGCGGTCTGGACCGGCTCGGCTGGGCGGGTCGCGGTGTGGTACCGAACCAGTTCGGGCCACCTCGTCGTCGCGACCCAGCTGGTTCGCGGCGGCGCCTGGACGGCTGAAGACGTAACGGCGAGCACGGGCGGCAAGCCAATCGGCGGTGACGTGACCGTGCTCGCGGGCGGGAGATTCCCCGGGGTCGGCTTCGCGGTGACCGTCGACGACGGCGTGGCCTCCTTCGACATGACGAGCGGCGGCTGGGTGCAGTCGGATCCGACCAGCGGCCTCTCGTTCGCCGGGCTCGTAGGACCGGTCAGCGTGTTTCGCGCCCCCGGCATGCCCCAGGCGACGGTGATCCTCGGGGCGTCCCCGTACGGCGATGTAATCGAGCTCTCCGACGAGCTCGCTGGTCCGCTCAACGCGGTCGGCCCGTGGCGCGAGTCCGACCTCACCCTGCTCGGCGCGCCCGGCGTCGCGGTGTCCCTCGGGTTCGCAGGCGGATCTGTGCCCGACGCGACGTACCGAAGCTGGGGCGGCGACGTCATCGTGCTCCACCTCACGTCAGGCCTCGACGGGGGCTTCACGACGAGCGACCTCACGGTTCGCACCGAGCTCGAGGTCGACCCAACAGCGGTCCCGACAGTGATCGCCGGACCCGGCGGTCCCAGCGTGGCAGCGCGGACCCAGACCGGTGACCTGACCGTGACGCCCGTCGTCGGGGGTCCTGTCGCCTCGGACGTGTCATTCCAGCCCAGGACGGCCCAGCTTGTGGGCTCAGACGTCGGCGCGACGGCCATTGCGGGCGCCGACGTGCTGGCCGCAGCGGGCGCTGGGCCGATCGCCCCGACGCCGCTGCTTCGACGGATCGTCCTCAGAGTCACGTCCTATGACCAGCAGCATCGTTTCTTCGAGACCACGCCGAACGGCTCGTACTGCAACCCGTTCACTGCGGCCTACGGACGCGGATCGACGTGGGGGTGTCCGCGCGGCTACTCCGCAGAGGAATGGTGCTCGGACTTCGCGCAGTGGGTGTGGCAGACGTCTGGCATCCAGACGAACGGCATCACGGGTTGGAGCGCGACATTCGTCCTCTGGGGAGCGGCGCACCACCGTGTCCAGTTCGGCACGCACTTCAAAGCCCAGCCCGGCGATGCGATCGTGTGGGGTACGCGCTCGCCGCTCTACGGCACCCATGTCGCGATCATCGTCGGCGTGAAAGGTCCTTACATCGATGTGGTTGGAGGGGACTCCTGGGGCAACCTTCCTGGCTACGGCATTGGCGTGTGGCGCAGCGGGTCGTTCCGTGGTGCGCCCTCTTCGGTGAGCGGCTACCCGGTGCTCGGGGTCGTTACACCCTGAGGATCCGTCAAAGTTGGGTAGTGGGTCAGTCTCATCCTGCGCGGGCCGAGGCCCGCTGGGCCCTACCGGCCCACAGCACGTTGCGGGCGGCGTTCACGTCTGCATGGCACCTGAAGCCGCACGCCGTGCACTCGAACACCGCCTGTGAGTGCCGGCTCGCCGCGTCGGTGTGCTCGCACCTCGAGCACCGCTGCGAGGTGAACCGGGGATCGACGACACGAAGCTCGCGACCAGCGTCTGCCGCTTTGTACGCGAGCATCTGTGCCAGCTCTCCCCACCCGGCATCATGAATCGATCGGTTGAGACCTGACTTGGCCGAAGCACCGTTTGGCTCGAAGGTCCCGTCAGGTCTTCGTCGAGGCTTTGGGTGCCGGACCATGGAGGCGACTTTCAAGTCCTCGAGGACGATCAGGTCGTAGTCCTCGACGAGCTGGCGCGAGAGCTTGTGGGCGAGGTCGCGTCGCTGGCTGCGGACCCGTCGGTGCTGCTCGGCGACGCGCTCGACGGCGCGCCTCCGGCGGTTCGACCCCCGGCGCTTGCTCGCGAGGTTCTGCTGGGCCTTGGCCAGTCGCTCGGCCGCTCTGCGACCGAACCTCGCTGCGTCGACGAGCTCGCCGTCAGAGGTCGCCACGAGGTTGACGACGCCGAGGTCGAGCCCGACCTCCCGGCCCGTCGGGGCCAGGGGCGTGGGCTCGACGTCGACGCACCGGATCGACACGAACCAGCGTCGACCCTCGCGCTTGACGGTGAGTGCCTTCGGGGTTCCGCGGACCGCTCGGTGAAGGTGGACCTTCACGTTGCCGATGCCAAGGAGCGAGAGCCGCCTCGAGGTGGCCCTTAAGCGCCAACCCTTCCTGTCCTCCCACTGCAGCGAGTCGAACCGTGCACGTGGCTTGAACCTCGGGAACCCGGGCGTCTCGCCCCGCTCGCAGCGCCGATAGAAGGCACAGAAGGACCGATCGAGGCGCCTGAGCGTCCCCCGCGACATGGTCACCCCGAAGTCGAGGACCTCGGGGCGAACCTCGCGGAGCTCGGTCAGGGTCCGGCACTGGTCGAAGTAGCTGACCGAGCGGCGCTCCCAGCGCCACGCCCCCCGGCGCTCCTCGAGGGCTGCGTTGAAGAGCTCGCACTGCACGGACAGGGCCTGCTCCAAGGTCTGGACCTGGCGGGTGGTCGGATAGATGCGGAAGCGGAAGGTCCGACACTGGCTCACCGGACCAGCGTTGGGTTCGGGTGTGACGTGGTCAGATTGACCCCCTACCCATTCTTGCGACACTGGTATCGGATCGTTACGGTGGCCACGTGATGTGCAATGCCAGCCGAGTCCTGCGCTGGAGTGCGGTGGCGGCCACGGGGATCGCGCTCGCGTCGTGCTCGTCCGGCGTCACGGTGACCAAGGCGCAGGGCACGATCTCAGGCACCGCTTCGACCTGCGCGACAACACGCACGAGCTCGGTGACCGTTGTGGTGCTCGAGGACTCCGTGCTTCGGACCTCGACGACGATCCGATCTGGCGCGCACTTCGCGTTCCATCTGTCGCCGGGTCACTACGTGCTGACGACCGGACACCTCTACTCGCACGTCACACTTGGGGCCGGCGCCCGCGTGACCATCGATCTCGTGGCCTCCTGCGCTCGGCGCACCTCGTGAGCACGAGCGTCGCCGCCGAGCCAGCGCAGCGCGACGACGACGTGCTCAGCCCATCGGTGGCGTGCACGAGGAGCATCGGCGACGTGGTTCGAAGAGCGATGTGCGCGGACACGTCGCGTCTTCTTGCAAACGACGCGGCGGCTCGCCTCGGTGAGGACGTAGAAGGGGTGCACCAGGCGCGAGTTGCCACGCGTCGGCTGCGCTCGAACCTCGGCACGTTCTCGCCCGTGCTCCGCGCCAGTCCGACCGCACCATTGCTCAAGGACCTTCGGTGGCTCGGCTCCGCGCTCGGCACGGCCCGCGACCTCGACGTGCTGCGGGATCGCATTCGAAAGGACGTCCGAGCGCTCGATCCACTGGCGCGCGGGGACGGCATGACGCTTATCGAGGCGATAGACGCGGATCGGATCGCTGCTGGGAAGAGGCTGGCAAAGGTGCTTGGATCGAAGCGCTACCGCTCGCTGCTCGCATCGCTGGCGGTGACCGCGGCCGAGCCGCCGTTCCGACGGAGTGCCGGGCTCCCTGCGGAGGACTTCCTCGGCGACGCCATCCACGACCGGTACAAGGCGTTGGTCGCGGCGGTCGAGTCGCTGCCCGCAGTGCCCCAGGACGCCGAGCTGCACGCGGTCCGGATCCTCGCCAAGCCGACCCGGTACGCAGCTGAGCTGGGTGCCGACGTGCTGGGCTCGTCCTGTGCGCGCTTCGCGAGGCGCGTCACCGACCTCTGCGACGCGCTCGGGGAGCTGAACGACGGCCTCAAGGCGAACGAGTGGCTCGACGACGTGTCGATTGCCCCGTGGCGGGCCTTCGCCGTCGGCCGGGTGCGGGCCGCGGAAATCGGCAGGGTGGTCGCGGCCCGTGCGGCGTGGGCACGGTCCTGGGACCGGGTCCAGGCCGCGGCAGCAGAGCTGGCCTGGACTGCCCACCTCGACGCTGTGGCGTCGTAGTCCTGTGTCGAGCCCAGACCTCGCTACGCTCCAGCGCCGTGTCACTCGATGATTCCTCCAGCTTGGAGCTGACCTCGATCGAGGAGCTCCGAGCGGAGAACGAGCGTCTCCGGCTCCAGCTCGCCGAGGCGCAGCGGGAGATCTACGGATGGCGGGTCCACGTCCAGGAGATCGCCGAGAGCCGCGCGGTGATCGTGGCGCGGTTGATGGCCGAGGCGTTCTCCAAGATCGCCCCAGAGCACACGTATCGCCGCCGCTGGGCCGGCAAGCTCACCGAGGGGCTCTTGTGGATCCGCCGGCGCGGCCAGCCGGTGCCCCCGTATTCCACGCGCCGCTACCGCCAGTACTACGCCCACACCCGCCCGAGCGACACCCAGCTGCGCTCGCGCGTCGCTGGCCTGGCGTTCTTCGAGCGCCACCCGATCG
>Ga0208219_1000146_pt1 | contig 28504 bp, 25 predicted proteins | sample NGESurshal072012_7_FD_184469 | JGI IMG/M metagenome (GOLD analysis project Ga0208219, IMG submission 184469) | Arctic peat soil microbial communities from Barrow, Alaska - NGEE Surface sample 53-2 shallow-072012 (SPAdes) | ecosystem: Environmental > Terrestrial > Soil > Wetlands > Peat ... | reverse complement strand
AGCCCGGCGGCCGCCCCGAACCAGCCGTACGCAGGCCAGCCCGGTACTGGCCCGCCCGGTACTGGCCTGCCCGGTACTGGCCTGCCCGGTACTGGCCCGCCCGATACCCGGGCGCTGTGGAAGGAACTGGGCCAGGCGGGCCTGCTGGCGCTGGCCCTGCCGAGGTGGCTGGGCGGGGACGGCCTCGGGGTGATGGACATCGCGGTCCTGCTGACCGAGATCGGCCGGGCCGCGGCGCCGGTGCCCGCGCTGGCCACGCTCGGCACCGGCGTCCTGCCGGTGCTGCGGTGGGGCAGCCGCCGCACGCAGCGGGCCCTGCTGGCGGGCGTCGGCACGGGCGACAGCGTGCTCACGGCCGCGCTGCGCGAGCCGTCCGACCCGATGCCGCGGGCACCGGCCACCATCGCCCGGCTGGACGACGGCGGCACCGTCTCGGGGATCAAGATCGGCGTGCCGTACTGCGCGATGGCGGACCGGGTCCTGGTCCCGGCCAGTCTCGGCTCAGGCGGCACCGGCGTGGTGGTCGTGGACCCGGCCGCGGACGGCGTGAGCATGCTGCGCACGCACAGCTCCGCCGGCCAGCCCGAGTACACGCTGCGGCTGGACGAGGTGGCCATCGCCGATGTCCTCGGCGGCCACGGCGATGGCCGCGCCGTGGCTGACCTGTACCAGCTGGCGGTGGCCGGCGCGTGCTGCCTGGCCGACGGCGCGCTGTCCGCCGCGCTGGCGCTGACCACGGCGCACATCGGGTCGAGGCAGCAGTTCGGCCGCCCCCTCGCGTCCTTCCAGGCCGTCGCCCAGCAGATCGCCGACGCGTACATCGTGGCCCGGACGTTCCACCTGGCCACGCTGTCGGCGTGCTGGCGGCTGCAGACCGGGCGCGAGGCCGGCCGCGACCTGGATGTGGCCGGCTACTGGCTGGCCGGTCCGGCGGTGACGGCGCTGCGTACCTGCCATCACCTGCACGGCGGGACCGGCATGGATGCCAGCTACCCGCTGCACCGTTTCTCCTCGCTGGTCAAGGACCTGGCCAGGTTCGTGGGGGGCACCGATTACCGGCTGGACCGGCTCGCGGCCGGTGTCTGCGACTGAAAGGCCGGCATGTTCCTCGACCTCACCGACGACCAGCTCGTGCTGCGCGACGAGCTGCGCGGGTACTTCGCCGCGCTCATCTCCCCACAGCAGCGCGCCACGCTGCTCACCGAGCGGCATGGCGGCGTCTACCGCGAGGTAGTGCGCCAGATGGGCCGCGACGGGTGGCTCGGCCTGGGCTGGCCGGCCGAGTACGGCGGGCGCGGGCTGGGCCAGGTGGAGCAGCAGATCTTCGCCAACGAGGCGGCCCGGGCCGACGTCCCGCTGCCTGCGGTCACCCTGCAGACCGTCGGCCCGACCCTGCAGGCCCACGGCACCCAGGAGCAGAAGGACTTCTTCCTGCCCGCGATCCTGGCCGGTGAGGTGCACTTCGCGATCGGGTACACCGAGCCGGAGGCGGGCACCGACCTGGCCGCCCTGCGCACCCGGGCGGTGCGGTCCGGGGACAGCTACGTGGTCAACGGCCAGAAAGTGTTCACCACCGGCGCGCACGACGCCGACTACGTCTGGCTGGCCTGCCGCACCGACCCCGGCGCGCCGCGGCACCGGGGGATCTCCATCCTCATCGTGGACACCGCCGATCCCGGGTTCTCCTGGACGCCGATCATCACCCACGATGGGGCGCACCACGTCAACGCGACCTACTACGCCGACGTGCGGGTCCCGGTCACGAGGCGGGTCGGGGCGGAGAACTCCGGCTGGCGCCTGCTGACCACGCAGCTCAACCACGAACGGGTCATGCTGGGCCCGGCGGGGCGGATCGCCGCCCTGCATGACCGGGTGCGCGACTGGGCTGCCCGGCGGGCCGGCCCGGACGGCGAGCCCCTGCTGGCCCGGCCCGATGTCCGCCGCGCGCTCGGCCAGGCCTACGCCAGCCTGCGGATCAACGAGCTGCTCAACTGGCAGGTGGCGGCCGCGGCCGCCGTGGACATCGCCGACGCGTCCGCCACCAAGGTGTATGCGTCCGAGCAGGCGCAGCAGCTCGGGCAGCTGCTCGAGGACATCGTCGGCCGGCACGGCGACCCGGCTGACCCGGAGACCGCCGAGCTGTCCCGCTGGCTGGACATCCAGGCCAAGCGCAACACCGTGCTGACCTTCGGCGGCGGGGTCAACGAGATCCAGCGTGAGCTCATCGCGACGGCGGGGCTCGGGCTGCCCCGGGTGCCCCGGTGAGCGGGAGGAGCGTGACGTGACTGCTGTCCGTGCCGATGCCGCGGCAGCCGCGGCCGAGGCGGCGATCCGGGACGCCGCGGCGCGCATGGCCGCCGCTGGCGAGAGCAGCCCGCGCGCAGCCCCCGATCCGGTGAACCTGCCGATGATCCGGCACTGGGCGCAGGCCATCGGCGACGCCAACCCGGTCTACACCGATGCCGCGGCCGCCGCCCGGTCGGTGCACGGCGCGCTGGTGGCGCCGCCGGCCATGGCGCAGGTATGGACGATGCCCGGGCTGCACCCGGCCAGCGCCGCGCCCGGGTCGGGTGACCCGCTGCACCTGATGTCCGCGGTGCTCGACGAGGCCGGGTTCACCTCGGTCGTGGCGACCAACTGCGAGCAGGAGTACCACCGCTATCTGCGGCACGGTGAGCAGCTCATGGTGACCTCGAGGCTGGAGGACGTGACCGGCCCCAAGCGCACGGCGCTCGGCGAGGGCTGGTTCATCACCACGCGCAGTACCTGGTACGCGGGCCCGGAGGCGGTCGCGTCGATGCTCTTCCGGGTCCTGAAGTTCCGCCCGGCCGCGCCAGCCCCGGCCACGCCAGCCCCGGCCACGGCCCCGGGGGAGCGGGAGCTCCCGGCCGCGGACGTGCTGCGGCCGGCCGTCTCGCCGGACACGGAGTTCTTCTGGGCCGGGACCGCCGCCGGGGAGCTGCGGATCCAGCGCTGCGGTGGGTGCGGCGCGCTGCGCCATCCGCCCGGGCCGATGTGCCCCGCATGCGGGGCACATCGGCCGCAGTACCAGGTGGCCGCCGGGACCGGCGAGATCTACAGCTACGTCGTGCACCATCATCCGCCGGTCCCCGGGCGCACGCTCCCGATCGTCGTCGCGCTCGTCACGCTCACCGAGGGGGTCCGGATGGTCGGCGAGCTGCTCGGGGTCAGCGCGGAACGGGTGCGCATCGGCCTGCCTGTCCGGGTGGCCTTCGTCCCGGTGGACGCCGGGCTGGTGCTGCCCGCCTGGCAGGAGGAGCAGCGGTGACGGCCGGGGCGGAGGTTGAGCTTCCGGAGCTGGCGATCGACGTGACCCCCACCTTCGTGATCGCGTCCGCGATCGCGACCCGCGATTTCCAGGACGTGCACCACAACCGCGACCGGGCCGTCGAGCGGGGCGGCCGGGACATCTTCGTCAACATCCTCACCACTACCGGCCTGGTCCAGCGGTATGTCACCGACTGGGCCGGGCCGCAGGCCCTGGTGCGCCAGGTCGCGATCCGGCTCGGCGTGCCGTGTTACGCGGGGGACCGGCTCGTCTTCTCCGGCCGGGCGTCCGGCGAAGCCGGCGGCCAGTACGTGGTGCACGTCACCGGGCGGTGCAGCCTCGGTGACCACGTGACCGGGACCGTCCGGCTGACCAGCCCGGGGAGCCCGGCGTGAGTGGGGGGACGGCGGCGATCGCCGGCATCGGCGCCACCGAGTTCTCCAAGGACTCCGGCCGCAGCGAGCTCCGGCTGGCGGCGGAGGCGGCGGCGGCCGCGCTGGCTGACGCCGGGCTGGGCCCCGCGGATGTGGACGGCCTGGTGACGTTCACGATGGACCACAACGCCGAGATCGCGGTGGCCCGTGAGCTCGGCGTCGGCGAGCTGCGCTTCTTCAGCCAGGTGGGCTACGGCGGCGGCGCGGCGTGCGCGACCGTGCAGCAGGCGGCGATGGCCATCGCCACCGGGGCGGCCGAGGTGGTGCTCTGCTACCGCGCGCTGAACGAGCGTTCCGGCCACCGGTTCGGCCAGGTGTCCCGGGCCGCGGTGGCCGCGGCGACCTCCGCGGGGGTGGACAACAGCTGGCACTACCCGATGGGGCTCGGCACGCCGGCCGCGACCGTGGCGATGATCGCCCGGCGCTACATGCATGACTACGGTGCGACGAGCGAGGATTTCGGCCGGGTCGCCGTGGCGGACCGGCGGCACGCCGCGGCGAACCCCCGGGCCTGGTTCTACCGGCGGCCGGTGACGCTCGCCGAGCACCAGGCATCCCGGTGGATCGCGGAGCCGCTCCGGCTGCTCGACTGCTGCCAGGAGAGCGACGGGGCCGTCGCCCTCGTGGTGACCAGCCTGGAGCGGGCCCGCGGGCTGCCGCGGCGGCCCGCGGTGATCCGCGCGGCCGCGCAGGGCAGCGGCCCGGGCCAGTTCGTGATGACCAGCTACTACCGCGACGAGCTGGGGCTGCCGGAAATGGGCGTCGTGGCCAGGCAGCTGTGGCGGCAGTCCGGGATCGGCCCGCAGGACGTCCGGGCGGCCATTCTCTACGATCACTTCACCCCCTACGTCCTGCTCCAGCTGGAGGAGCTGGGCTTCTGCCCGCGGGGCGAGGCCCGGCACTTCATCGCCGATGGCGGCATCGAGCTCGGCGGGCGGCTGCCGGTCAACCCGCACGGCGGCCAGCTCGGCGAGGCCTACATCCACGGCATGAACGGCATCGCCGAGGGCGTCCGCCAGGTCCGCGGCACGTCGGTCAACCAGGTCTCCGGGGACGGCCCGGTCCTGGTCACGGCCGGCACCGGTGTCCCCACCAGCGCGCTGATCCTTACCTCTCCCTAACGCGCTGGCGCGGGGAGTGAGGGGGCGGCGAGGTCTAGGGCGGCGAGGTAGCCGAACGTCATCGCGGGCGCTATCGTCGCCCCCGCGCCGGCGTAGCTGTGCCCCATCACGGACGCGCTCGCGTTGCCCGCCGCGTACAGCCCGGCGATCGGGGTGCCGTCCGGGCGGAGCACCCGGGCCCGCTCGTCGGTGCGCAGGCCGCCTTTGGTGCCCAGGTCACCGGGGACGATCTGGACCGCGTAGAACGGCGGCTGCCGCAGCGGCGCGAGGCACGGGTTGGGCCGCTGCCGCGGGTCGCCGTAGTAGCGGTCGTAGGCTGAGTCGCCCCGGCTGAAGTCCCTGTCCCGGCCCGTCTCCGCGAACTCGTTGAACCCGGCCACCGTCTTGGCCAGGGCCGGGGGATCGATGCCGGCCGAATCGGCCAGTTCCGTGAGGGTGGCGGCGCGGTGCGCCACGCCCGCGGCGTACCAGCGGCGGGGCAGCGGCTTGCGCGGGGCCCGGCCGGCGAAGACGTAGGTGTTGCGGTAGCGCTGGTCGATGATCAGCCAGGCCGGGATGTGCGGGGTGCCCCCGGCGTGGCCGTCGTACATCGCGTGCACCGCGTCGACGTACGGGGCGGACTCGTTCACGAACCGCTGACCGGCCCCGTTGACCAGGATGGAGCCGGGCAGGCTGCGCTCGGCGAGGACGAAGTACGGCCGCCCGGCCAGCGGAATCGACGGGCCCCACCAGGCGTCATCCATCAGGTCGAGCGCGGCCCCGGCGGCCTCGCCGGCGGTGATCGCGTCGCCGGTGTTGCCGGCCGCGCCGGTCGTCCACTCCGTGCCGATCGGCTGGCGCTGGTAGCGCTGCCGCATTTCCGCGTTGTGCTCGAAGCCGCCCGCGGCCAGCACGACACCCCGGCGCGCCCGGATCAGCGCGGGCTGGCCGTCCCGGGTCACGTGCACCCCGGTGACCCGGCCGTTCTCGACCTGCAGGCCGGTCATCGGAGTGCTCAGCCAGACCGGTACCTCCTTGGCCAGCAGCCCGGCCCGCAGCCCGGCGGCCAGGGCCTGTCCCATGCTGAGCGTGCGGTGCCGCAGCACGCGGGTGCGGGCCAGCCGGCCGAGCACTTTCGCGGAGGCGAGGATGGCCCGGGGATGCCGGGGGCCGAGGCTCAGCCACCGGTAGTCGGCCTGGGTGATGGTCACGCCATTCGGCGACGGCAGGTAAGGCGGGCTGAGGTGGGCCAGTTCGGGACCGAGCATCCGTCCATCCAGCGGCAGCGGCTCGACGCTGCGTCCCTGGGCCAGCCCGCCGGGAGCCTCGGGGTAGTAGTCGGCGTAGCCCGGCACCCAGGCGAAGTCCACCGGGGCGGCGGCGCGCACGAAGGCGAGCATGGCCGGACCGTGCGCAAGCAGCGCGCGCTGCCGGCCGGCCGGCACGCAGTCACCGGCCACGTGGGCCAGATAGACCCGGGCCTGCTCCGGGGTATCCCGGACACCGGCCCGGCGCAGGACCTCGTTGCCGGGTGCCCAGATGCCGCCGCCGGAGCGGGCCGTGGAGCCACCGAACCAGGCCGTCTTCTCCAGCACCACGGCGCGCAGGCCGTGGTGCGCGGCGGTCAGCGCCGCGGTCATCCCGGCGGCGCCGCTGCCCACGACGACGACGTCGAACTCGGCCTGGTCCGTTGTCATGTCACCTCCCGCCGCCTCATACTAGAACACGTTATAGTTTTGGCCGAGCGATGATCCCGGTCGGCGGCCGCACGTTTCGCCACCCGGAGGCGCCGGTGCCGCAGACCTGGGACATCCAGGCCGATGTCGTCGTCGTGGGCTTCGGGGCCGCCGGTGCCTGCGCCGCCCTGGAGGCCGCGGGCAGCGGCGCTGATGTGATCGTGCTCGACCGGTTCACCGGCGGCGGCGCCACCGCCCTGTCCGGCGGCGTGGTCTACGCGGGCGGCGGTACCGCGCAGCAGCGCGAGGCAGGCGTCCCGGACTCCCCGGAGGCGATGCTCGGCTACCTCAGCCTCGAGGTCGGCGACGCCGTGTCCCCGGCCACGCTGCGCGAGTTCTGCCAGGGCAGCCGGGCCATGATGGCCTGGCTGGAGCGGCTCGGGGTGCCGTTCGAGGGCAGCCTGTGCCCGGACAAGACCTCCTACCCCACGAACCGGCACTACCTCTACTACTCCGGCAGTGAGCTGTCCGCCCGCGGCGCGGCGCCGGCGCCCCGCGGGCACCGGGCCCGCGGGCGCGGCACCTCGGGCCGCGTGCTGTTCGCCCGGCTGGCCGCGGCCGTCCGCGGTTCGGGCGCCCGGATGCTCAGCCAGACCACCGCGCAGCGGCTGGTGACCGATCCTGAGGGCCGGGTGACCGGGGTCGAGTGCCGGACGCTGCGCGCCGCGCCGGGCTGGGCGCGCGCCGCGCACCGGGTGCTGCACCGCTGGTCGGCCAGGCCGTACCTGTACGCACCCAGGATCGGGCGCGTCCTGCACCGCCCGGTGGCCTGGCTCGAGCGCCGCCACGGCCGCCCGCTGCGGGTGGGTGCCCGGCTCGGCGTGGTGCTGGCGGCCGGGGGGTTCGCCGCCAACCGGCAGATGATGCGCGAGCACGCGCCCGCCTACCGCGGCGGCCTGCCGCTGGCGACGCCCGGTGACGACGGCAGCGGGATCCGGCTCGGCACCGAGGCGGGCGGCGGGACCGCGTTCCTGGACCGTATCTCGGTCTGGCGCTTCCTCAGCCCGCCGGCCGCCCTGCTGCGCGGCGTCCTGGTGGACCGCGCCGGGCGGCGGGTGTGCGATGAGTCCCGGTACGGGGCGGCGATCGGCGAGGCGGTCGTGACCAGGCACCAGGGCCAGGCCTGGCTGCTCATCGACCAGGTGACCCTGGCGCTGGCCCGCCGCCAGCTGCGGGCCAGCACGCTGTGGTTCCAGCGGCTGCAGGCGGCCTACCTGCTGACCGCCGGCCGGATCAGCGGGCCCACGCTGGGCGGGCTGGCGGCCCGGGCCGGCATCGACGCGGCCGGCCTCGCCGCCACCCTGGCCGCCTACAACGCCGCGGCCGCTGCGGGCCAGGACGACCCGGCAGGCAAGCCGGCCGACCTGGTCTGCCCGCAGGACCGGCCGCCCTACTCGCTCATCGACTGCTCGGTCCGGCCCCGGCTGGCCTACCCGGCACCGATGCTCACGCTCGGCGGCCTGGCCGTCGCGGAGGACACCGGCCAGGTACAGCGGGCCGACGGGACGCTGGTCCCCGGCCTGTACGCGGCCGGCCGGAGCGCGGCCGGCCTCTGCTCGCGGTCCTACGTCAGCGGGCTCTCGCTGGCTGACTGCGTCTTCTCGGGCCGGCGCGCCGGCCGGCACGCCGCCGCGCATGCCCAGGCCCGGACCCGGGAGGGCTGAGTGCTCGCCCGCCAGCAGCTGTCCATGATCGCCGGCCGCCTGCGGGCGGCCGAGCGCGACCAGGCGCCCATCGCGCCGCTGACCGACTCGTACCCAGCTCTCGAACCAGCCGACGCGTACGCGATCCAGCTGCACAACATCCGGTGCCGGGCCGCCCCGGTCGTCGGCCACAAGATCGGCCTCACCTCGGCCGCGATGCAGCAGATGATGGGCGTCGGCGAGCCGGACTACGGTCACCTGGTGGCCGACATGCGGCTCTTCGAGGACGTGCCGGTGCAGGCCGGCCGCTACTGCTGTCCCCGGGTGGAGATCGAGGTGGCCTTCGTCCTCGGCGCGGACCTGCCCGGGGAGGAGTGCACCGAGGCGGACGTGCTGGCCGTGACGGAGGCGGTCGCGCCCGCGATTGAGCTGATCGACAGCCGGATCGCGGACTGGCGGATCAGGCTCCCGGACACGATCGCCGACAACGCCTCGTCGGCCGGCTTCGTGCTCGGCCAGGCGCGGGCCCGGCCGGGCGATCTCGACCTGCGTGGCATCGAGGCCACCCTGTGGCGCTCGGGCGGGCTGGTCGCGCACGGCCGGTCCGACGCGGTCCTGGGTAACCCGGTAACGGCCGTCGCCTGGCTGGCCCGCGCGGTGGCCCGGTTCGGCGTACGGCTGAGGGCGGGGCACATCATCCTGCCGGGCGCGTGTGACCGGGCCATCGACGCGCGTCCCGGCGACGAGTTCCGCGCCGATTTCAGCGGCCTCGGCACCGTGCGCTTGTCGTTCGCGGAATCCGGTTCCCGCGGTCACGGATAGCTGATGCTGACCGCGGCGCTGGCCGCCAGGGCCTGGCAGGCCAGGATGTAGCCGTCGGCGACGTCCTCCTCCTCGAGGACCTCGTTGTGCGCCATCTCCACCGCACCGCTGGTGAGGCGGCAGGCGCAGGCGCCGCAGATCCCCTGGCGGCAGGAGTACGGCGGGTCGAGGCCCTGGCCGATGAGAACGTCCAGCATCCGGGTCCCCGGCGGCCAGGGCAGCATGCGGGTCCGGCCGTCCAGGGTGACCTGGAGGGTCGCCGCCGCTGCGGTGGTTACCGCGGGCACCTCGGGCGCCTCGAAGGGGTTCTCCGCCAGGGACAGGAACCGCTCGGCGTGCATCCGCTGGGCGGGCACGCCGACCTGGCGCAGCGCCTCCCGGACCACCGCCAGGTAGGCGTCCGGCCCGCAGAGGAACGCGTCGTGGCCCGCGTACGATCGGGCCAGCGCGGCGATCCCGGCCGCGGTGGGCGTGCCCTGGACCGAGTCCAGCCAGTGCACCACGAGCAGCCGGTGCCCGGCCTCGTCGTGCAGCCTGCGCAGCTCGCGGCCGAAGATGACCGAGCGCTCGTCGCGGTTGGCGTAGACCAGGACGATCCGGCCCTGCCCGCGGGCCAGGGCTGACTTCAGGATGGACATGACCGGCGTGATGCCGCTGCCCGCGGCGAACAGCAGGAAGTCGCCGTCCAGCGCACCCGGGCTGAACGTCCCGGCCGGCGGCAGGATGTCCAGCACGCTCCCGGCGCTCACGCAGTCGGCGATCCAGTTCGACGCGTGCCCGCCGGCCATCCGCTTGACGGTGATCGTCGGCCGGTCGCCAGTGTGCGGCGAGCTGGACAGCGAGTAGCAGCGGGCCACCGAGCCGTCCCGGTCATGCGGGACCCGCACGGTCAGGAACTGGCCCGGACGGTAGCCGAAGGTGACCTCCAGCTCTGGCGGGATATCTAGCACGAGCGAGCATGCCTCGTCGGTCTCGCTGATCACTTCGGCCACCCGCAGCTGGTAGAAGGCACGGGGCGCGGTCATCGCGGGCTCAAGGCGCGGACACCTCCAGGCGGCCCTGCGCCACCGCGCGGTCGATGCTGGCCCGCAGGCTCGCACAGCCGTCGATGAGGGCGGTCTGCTCCCCGGCCGCCGTCCGCGCGCCGAACTCGGCGCAGGCCCGCACGGACTCCGGGCTCCACTGCACGCTGGTGTGCTGCGGGCTGAACTTGGCGGCCAGCACGGCCGCCCCGCAGCGGTCGCACTCGACCTCGCGCAGCAGCGCCCTCCGCTCGTCGGCGCGGCTGGACGGATGCTGCCCGTTGGCGCCGCTGGACGGATGCTGCCCGCCGGCCATGGTCAGCGGGCCTCGGCGGGCCGCCCGGCGAGGTTGCCCGCCACCTCCGCCTCCCAGCCGGACACCGCGCGCGTGGTGTCGATCTCGAACTCGTAGCGCGCGACCATGTCCGGGGTGATGTCCTCCACGTCGGTGTAGAACTGGCCGTACCAGCGCCGCAGCTGGTAGACCGGGCCGTCCTCGGCGCACAGCAGCGGGTTGTCCACCCGGCTCTTGTGCGTCCAGATCTCGACGTCCTGCTGGAAGCCCAGGCCGATGAAGTCCGCGAACTTGGCGGCGACCCGGTCGCCCCGGGCCTCGGACAGGCCGGGCGGCCGCCGCACGATCACGCCCCACTGAAGCATGAACGCGGTAGGCGTGACCGGGTAGTGGCAGTTGATCAGGACGCTCTCCATGGTCGTGCCGTGATAGTCGTGCCACAGCTTGTTGATCATGTAGGCCGGGCCGAAGTAGGAGGCCTCGGAGCGCAGCGTGGTGTCCGCTCCCGCGGCGTAGTTGGATTCGGTCCCGACGTCCGGGCGCGACCTGGTCCGCAGGTACTGCGACGCGATATGCCCCTCGAACACGTTCTTGAAGTACGTCGGGAACGCGAAGTGGATGTAGAAGAAGTGCGCCATGTCCACGACGTTGTCGACCACCTCGCGGCAGTTCGCCCCCTCGACCAGGATCGAGTCCCAGGTCCAGTTGCTCCACCCGGCGGAGTGCGCGCCCTCGATCGTGGGGATGGCCACCTCCTGCGGAGGCGGGTTGCCCTGCGGGTCGTGCCACACGAACAGCTGCCCGTTGCTCTCCAGGGTGAGCCAGGACCGGGTGCGCGCGGCCGGCGGGACGCGCCTGGCGTAGGGGATCTGGGCGCAGCGGCCGTCCCCGCCCCAGCGCCAGTCGTGGAAGGGGCAGGCGATGGCGTCGCCCTTGACCGTGCCGCGGCTCAGGTCGCCGCCCATGTGCCGGCAGTACGCGTCGAGCACGTGCAGGGTCCCGTGGCTGTCCGGGAAGACCACGAGCTTCGTCCCGAACGCCTGCACCGCGTGCGGGCCGGAGTCGCGGAAGGAGCGGGCCAGCCCCAGGCAGTGCCAGCCGCGCGCGAACCTGGCTGGCGGGGTGCCGCGCTCGATGGTCCGGACGCCGTCCCGGTCAGTCATGGCGACTCCCTGTGTGCTCGTTCACATTCCTGTAACACGTTATAGGCTGTGACGTTCCGTATTTTACTCGCCGACCTGCGGTGGCCTTATGAGCAGACTAGAACATGTTCTAGTCTGGTGGCGATGGTCAACCGTGGAGTCGGCGTGATCGGAGGATGTCCGGTGAGCGAGAACGTCGGGCAGGCGGTGCTGGCCGGGATACGCGACCTGCTGCCGGTGCTGCGGGAGCGGGCGCAGGAGACTGAGGACAACCGGGTGGTACCGGCCGAGTCGGTCAAGGCGCTGACCGAGACCGGGTTCTTCCGGCTGCTCCAGCCGGCCCGGTTCGGCGGGCTCGAAGCCGACCCGGTCACGTTCCTGACCGCGGTCCGGCTGATCGCCAGCGCCTGCGGGTCGACCGGGTGGGTCAGCTCGGTCCTCGGCGTGCATCCCTGGCAGCTGGCCCTCTTCCCGCTCCGGGCCCAGGAAGAGGTGTGGGCCGCCGACCCGGGCACGAGGATGTCCTCGTCCTACGCGCCCACCGGGCGGCCCGAAGCGGCCGACGGCGGGCACCGGCTCAGCGGGCGGTGGAGCTTCTCGTCCGGATGCGACCACGCCACGTGGGTGCTGCTCGGCGGCATCGTGCCCGACAGTGACGGCAACCCGGCCGATTTCCGCACGTTCCTGCTGCCCGCCAGCGACTACGTGATCGACGACGTGTGGGACACCGTCGGGCTGCGCGGCACCGGGAGCAATGACATCGTCGTGGATGGTGCCTTCGTGCCCGCGCACCGCTCGCTCAGCTTCACCGATGTCTTCCGCTGCGAGTGTCCCGGCCAGCAAGCCAACCCGGCGCCGCTGTACCGGCTGCCGTACGGGTCGATCTTCTCCTACGCCATCACGACGCCGGTCATCGGGATGGCGACCGGGGCCTACCAGGCGCATGTCGCCTACCAGCAGGACCGGGTACGCGCCTCCTACGTCGGCCAGAAGGCGGCCGAGGACCCGCATGCCCAGGTCCGGGTGGCCGAGGCGGCCGCGGAGCTGGACTCGGCCTGGCTGGCCCTGGAGCGCAACATGGCGGAACTGATGGAGCACGCCCGGGCGGGCACGAAGATCCCGCTGCCGCTGCGCCTGCGGGTACGGCGCGACCAGGTGCGCGGCACCGGCCAGGCGATCAGCGCGGTGGACCGGCTGTTCGAGAACTCGGGCGGGCGGGCGCTGAAGGCGGGCACCCCGATCCAGCGGTTCTGGCGGGACGCGCACGCCGGCCGGGTGCACGCCATCAACGACCCGGAGCGGGCCCTGTCGATGTTCGGCCGCGGCGAGTTCGGCCTGCGGATCCAGCCCGACGGCATGGTGTGACGGGCAGCCCGGTGACTGCCCCGTCCGCCGATCCGGCCGCGACCGGCCGCTTCGCCGAGGCGGCCGGGATGCGGCTGCACTATTACGACTCCGGCTCCGCCGGGGGGCGCGAGGCCGGTCCGCCGGATAACGCCGGCCGGCTGCCGGTGGTGCTGCTGCACGGCGGCGGCCCCGGCGCCTCGGCCTGGAGCAACTTCGGCCGCAACCTGCCGGCCTTCGCCGGGCGGTTCCGCACCCTCCTGGTCGACCAGCCGGGCTTCGGCAAGTCCGATCGCCCGCCGGTGACCGGCAACTACTTCACCTTCGCCGCGGACGCGCTGGCCGGCCTGCTCAAGACGCTCGGCATCGGGCGGGCGCATCTGGTCGGCAACTCGCTCGGTGGCGGCACCGCGGTGCGCTTCGCGCTGAACTACCCGGAGCGGGCCGGCCGGCTCATCCTGATGGGCCCGGGCGGGCTCAGCCTGAACGTGTTCGCCCCCGACCCGACCGAGGGCGTCAAGCGGCTGATGGAGTTCGCCGCGCCGCCGGGACCGAGCAGGGAGAAGCTCGCCGCATTCCTCCGCACCCTGGTGCACGACCAGCGGCTGATCACCGACGGCCTGGTGGACGAGCGGTTCGCCGCGGCCAGCGACCCCGGCGCACTGGCCGCGATGGCCTCGCTGGGTGCCTCGTTCTTCGACCCGGCCACCGCTGAGGACGGGCTGCTCTGGCGGGAGGCGCACCGGCTGCGCCACCGGGTGCTGCTGATCTGGGGCCGGGAGGACCGGGTGAACCCGCTGGACGGCGCGCTGGTCGCGGTCAAGCTGATCCGGCGGGCCCAGCTGCACGTGTTCGGCGGCTGCGGGCACTGGGCGCAACTGGAGAAGTTCGACGAGTTCAATCAGCTGGCGATCAGCTTCCTGGAAGGGGACGCGGCATGACACCGATCCAGTCGCTGGGGTACCTGCGCATCGAGTCGGCCGACGTCGCGGCCTGGCGGGAGTTCGGGGTCAGGGTGCTCGGCATGATGGAGGGCCGCGGCCCCGAGGCCGGGGCCGTGTACCTGCGGATGGACGAGTTCCCGGCCCGGCTGGTGATCCTGCCCGGTGAGCAGGACCGGCTGCTCGCCTCCGGCTGGGAGGTACCCGGCGAGGATGAGCTCGCGGAGGTGAGCCGGGCGCTGGCGCGGGCCGGCGTCGCGGTCAAGGCCGGCACGGCCGCGGAACTCGCCGAGCGCCGGGTGGGGCAGCTGCTGCGCTTCGAGGATCCCTCGGGCAACGCCCTGGAGGTCTTCTGCGGTGCAGCCCTGGAGCACCGCCCGGTGAGCAGCCAGTACGGGAACCGCTTCGTCACGGGGGTCATGGGACTGGGGCATGTCGTGCTCCCGGTCTCCGACGAGCAGTCGGCGCTGCGCTTCTACACAGAGGTGCTCGGTTTCCGGCTGCGCGACTCGATGCGGATGGCACCGGAGCTGTTCGGCCGGCCCGCGGCCGGGCCGCCGCTGTGGATGCGCTTCCTCGGCTGCAACCCCCGGCACCACTCGCTCGCGCTGGCCCCGTTTCCCGCGGCGGCCGGGATCGTGCACCTGATGATCGAGGTGGCCGCGCTCGACGACGTCGGCCGGGCCCTGGACCGGTGCACCCGGCGGAGGGCGCCGGTCAGCGCCACCCTCGGGCGGCACGCCAATGACCTGATGGTGTCGTTCTACGTGCGGACGCCGGGCGGGTTCGACATCGAGTACGGCACGGACGGGCAGCGGGTCGACGACGCGACCTGGGTGAGCCGGGAGACCACCGCGATCAGCCTGTGGGGGCACAGTTTCGTCTCCCCGGGCGCGCCCTGAGCCGGGCCTGGCTGCCGGTGCTGCGATGACTGCCACCCCCCGCCTCACGCCCCCGCGGTCCGATCCCGAGCCGGCCCGGTTCCGGCAGGTGCTGGGCCATTTCTGCACCGGGGTCACGGTGATCACCACGGCCGATGACGGCGGGCCGGCCGGCTTCGCCTGCCAGTCGTTCGCCGCGCTGTCCCTGGACCCGCCGCTGGTGCTCTTCTGCCCGGGCCGGTCGTCGGCGAGCTGGCCGCGGATCGCCCGGGCCGGCCATTTCTGCGCGAACGTGCTGGCCTCCGGGCAGCGCGAGCTGGCCCGGGTGTTCGGCACCAGCGGGCCGGGTAAGTTCGCCGGCGTGCGCTGGTCGCCGTCCTCTTCCGGGGCGCCGGTCCTGGATGACGTGCTCACCTGGGCCGGCTGCACCGTCGAGGCGGTGCACGAGGCCGGCGACCACTACGTAGTGGTCGGCCGCGTGACCGAGCTCGGCGACTGCCGGGCCGGGCAGCCGCTGCTGTTCTACCGGGGCCGTTTCACGGTGCCCGCGGAGCGGGCCGCGGGCGGGCCGCCCGAGGTCGTCGACACCCTGCTCGCCTGGCCGCGGCATAACGACTGGATCTGACCGGCAGGGCCGGACGGGGCTGGCGCTGGCCCGGCTGAACCGGCTGCTGCACTCGGAAGCCACCGCGGGCGATTTCGCCGGGCTGGCCTGACCTCAGCCCGATCCGGGTGCCAGGCCCCGGCCCGCCGGCTGGACCCGGCGGTCCGTGCCCGGCCGGCGCGTGCGCAGGAACAGCACCAGGGCCAGGGCGCAGGCCACGACCAGCGAGCTCAGCGCGTAGGCGGCCACGACCCGGAACCCCGCCGCGCCGGGCCCCAGGGTGATGACGGCGAGCACCGCGGCGCCGGCCAGCCAGGCGAGCAGCTGGTCGCGATGCCGGGACAAGGCCATCGCGCCCTGGCCCAGGACCATGGCCAGCATGTAGCACAGCGTCCCGGCGGCGAGCAGGGCGAAGTCCGCACGCCCCAGGGCCGGGCGTGCCGCGAACAGCATCCGGGCCAGCCACGGGCCGGCGATCACCACCGGTACTCCGCCGCCGAGGCCGAGGACGGTCACGATCGCGCACCCGCGGGCCAGCAGCCGCCGGAAGCGCGCCCGGTCACCCGCGGCGATGGCGCCGGCCAGGCCCGGCAGCAGCGACGCCTGCAGCGAGGTGAACACGAACAGCGGCACCCGGGCCAGGAGCATGGCGGCGAGCAGGGCGCCCACCGCCGCGGGATCGCCCGGTGACAGCAGCCTGAGGCTGATCACCGCCGCGTTCACCACGAGCTGGGCGAGCAGCATGGTCCCGATGAGCGGGCCCAGCCCGCGGCAGATCAGCCTCCAGCTCACGGCGGGCCCCGGGCGCATGCCCGCCAGGAACGGGCCGAGGGTGCAGGCCACCGCGAGCAGCGGGGCGACGGTCAGGGTCAGGCCGAACGCGGTGGCCGAGTGGATACCCGCGGCGCCGAGAGCGCAGGCGAGCCCTAAACGCAGCCCGCCGTCCACGGCGAGCTGGCTCCCATAGGCCGTGAACCGGCCCAGCCCGGCGAGCACGCCGCGGCTCACCGAGGTGACCGCCAGCGCCAGCAATGCCGCGGCGAGCGCCGCCACCATCGCGGTGCTGCCGCCGAACAGGCTGCTGGCCAGCGGCCCGGCGGCGGCCGCGGTCAGGACCAGCGTGGCGGCACACAGGATGCCGGCCGCGGCCGCTGCCCGGCGGGCCACCGGGATGATCCCCTCGCCCCTGGCTGTGCGCGCCGCGACGAGCCGGATCACCTCCTGCTCGACGGGGAGGAACAGGCCCAGGCCCGCCCAGAAGACGATCGTCCACAGCACCGACATGGCCGCGGCGCCGCCCGCGCTCAGGCTGTGCCCGGCCACCGCGAGCTGGGCGTAGCAGCCGCCGCCGAGCACCACGAGCCCGGCCGCCACCGGAACCGTCCCCCGCGGCAGCAGGTCCAGGAAGCGGGTCGTGGGCTTCATGCGCGGTCAGCTGCCGATCACGGCGGCGGCGATCCTGGCGACGTGCCCGGCCGGCTGGCCGAAGAGCTGCGCGGCGGCATGCGCGCGCTTGAGGAAGTGGTGGGCGTCGTGTTCCCAGGTGATGCCAAGGGCCCCGTGCAGCTGGATCATCTCGGCCGCCACCCGCGCGAACGCCTCCGAGCAGTAGACCTTGGCCGCGGCCGCGAGCAGCCCGGGATCGGGTGTTCCCGCGGCGGCCGCCGCCGCGGCGGCGTAGGACACCGACCGGGCCGACTCCACCAGCACGTGCAGGTCGGCCAGCCGGTGCTGGATCGCCTGGAAGCCGCCGATGGCCCGGCCGAACTGGACCCGGACCTTGGTGTAGGCGACGGTCAGCTCGAGCGCCCGCTGCGCCGCGCCCACCTGCTCGGCGCTGAGCGCGATGCACGCGAGGTCCCTGGCCCGGGTGAGCGCCGCGCGGCCGCCCCGGCCGCCGACGCGCCGCCCCGCCGCCCCGTCCAGCTGCACGATGGCCAGGCGGCTGGTGAGATCCATGGTCGTCACGGCCGAGCGGGTGACGCTGGCCTGGCGCGGGTCCACGTCGAAGAGCCCGATCCCGTCCCGGGCCCGCGCCGCGACCAGCAGCACATCGGCGCAGTCGCCATAGAGCACGTGGTGCGCGGTGCCGGCCAGCGCCCAGCCGCCGCCCGGGCTGGCGGGCGGGACGGCCTGGCAGGCCACCTCGCCCGGGTCCCAGTGCCCGGCCTCGGGGGTCCAGGCCAGCGCCGCGACAGCGGTCCCGGCGGCAACCGGCGGCAGCAGGCGCTGGCAGGCGGCGCTGTCCCCGCTGGCCAGCAGGGCCTGGGTGGCCAGGACGGCCGACCCCAGCAGGGGCGAGGGGGTGAGCCTGGTGCCGAGCTCCTCCGCGACGACGTGGGTCTCGACCGGGCCGGCCGCGGCGCCGCCGTATTCCTCCGGCACCGCCAGCCCGGCCACGCCGATCTCGCCGCACAGCCGCTGCCACAGCGCCGGGTCGTAGCGCGGGCCGTCCCCCGCGGCGGCTGCGCGGCGCTGATAGCGCGCCAGCATGGCCCGCACCGCGTCGCGCAGCGCACGCTGCTCGCCGGTCAGCTCCATGGCGGGCCGCCGTCCCTGGCCAGGGCGGCCATGACCCGGGCCCGGTGCTCGGCCTGGGTGCCCCACGCCGGGATCAGCGCGCGGACCTTCGTCAGCCACAGGCCGAGGTCGTGCTCCTGGGTGTAGCCGATCGCGCCGTGCACCTGCAGGGCGGTGCGGGCGGCCCGGTGCGCGGCGCCGGCGCAGGCGATCTTCGCGGCCGAGACATCCCTGGCCGCGCACTGCCCGCGGTCCGCCAGCGCCAGCGCCGCGGCGTCGAGCAGCGGCCGGGCGAACTCCAGGCTGATGGCCACGTCGGCGAGCTGATGCTTGACCGCCTGGAACGACCCGATCGCGCGGCCGAACTGCACCCGCTGCCGGGCGTGCCGGACGCTGGCGGCCAGCAGGGCGCGGCCGGCGCCGAGCAGCTGCGCGGCGCAGGCCAGCGCGCCGAGGTCGAACGCGTGGCCGGCGGCGGCGGCCACGGCGGGCCCGCGGGCCAGCACCTGCCGGCCGCAGGCCTCCGACAGCCGCCGCGCCTGGTCCACCGACTGGTGCCGGGCCCCCGGCGCCGCCAGCCACACGGCGTCGTCCTCAACGAGCAGGACCAGGCCCGTGGCGTCGGCGTCCGCGGCGTACGGCAGCCGCGGTGGCAGGGCCAGGGTGGCGATCAGGTCCCCGGCGGCCAGCCCGGCCAGCCACCGGGCCGGCCGGCCATCATCGTCCAGCCCCTGGTCATCCAGCGCCGCGAGCAGCCGGGGCACGGCGGCGAGGGACTCGGCCACCGGCCCGGGCAGGGCGTGATGCCCGAGTTCCTCGCAGGCGACCATGAGGTCCAGCGGGCTGGCCCCGAGCCCGCCGCGGCGCTCCGGCACCGCGAGCGCGGTGACGCCCGCCGCGGCGAGCTTGCGCCACAGCGCCAGGCCGGCCGACCGGTCGCCGGCCGCCCACCGCCGTGCGGCGCGCAGCGTCCCGTCGCCGCCGGGCCCGTCGCCGCCGGGCCCGCCGCCGGCTGCCGCCGTGGCACCGTCAGTGAGCAGGTCATGCAGGGCGGCGGCGAACTGCTCCTGCTCAGCCGAGCGGGCGCAGGTCATCGCGGCAGGCCCAGCAGTCGCTCGGCGATCACCGTGCGCTGTATCTCGTTCGTGCCCGCGTAGATCGGGCCAGCCAGGGAGAACAGGTAGTCGCCCAGCCAGCGCCCGTCCGGCGCCGGCCGGCCAGCCAGCTCAGCCTGCGGCCCGAGCAGGTCCAGCGCGGTCTCGTGCAGCCCGACGTCGAGCTCGGACCAGAACACCTTGCCCAGGCTGGACTCCGGGCCAAGGGCAGCGCCCGCGTCGAGCCGGCTGGCGGTGGCGAACGTGTGCAGCCGGTAGGCCCGTGCGCCGATCCAGGCGTCCACGACCCGGTCCCGCAACGCCGTGTCGGCCGGATCACCAGCCCGCTGCCAGAGCTCGACGAGGCGCGCCGCGGCGGCGCAGAACCGTCCCGGGCTGCGCAGGGAAAGACCGCGTTCGTGGCTCGCGGTGCTCATCGCGATCCGCCATCCCTCGCCCGGGGCGCCGACGACGTCGCAGTCGGGCACGAATACGCCGTCGAGGAAGATCTCCGCGAAGCCGGTCCCGCCGCCGAGCTGGCGGATCGGGCGGACGTCGACGCCGTCGGCGCGCAGGTCGAAGAGCAGGTACGTCAGGCCGTGGTGCCGCCCGGCGCCGGGATCGGTGCGGAACAGGCCGAACGCCCGGTCCGCGAAGGCCGCGCGCGAGCTCCACGTCTTCGCCCCGGACAGCAGCCAGCCCCCGTCGCTGCGGGTGGCACGCGCCCTGATCGCGGCCAGGTCGCTGCCCGCGTCCGGCTCTGACCACGCCTGCGCCCAGACGTCGTCCGCGGTGGCCATCCGCGGCAGCAGGCGGTCACGCTGGTCGGCGGTGCCGTGCGCGAACAGGGTCGGGGCCAGCAGGAACAGGCCGTTCTGGCCGACCCGGGCCGGCCCGGCGGCCGCGTGGTACTCATCCTCGAAGACCAGCCACTCCAGCAGCGGCGCGCCGCGGCCGCCGTACTCGGCCGGCCAGGACACCACGGCCAGCCGCGCCGCCGCGAGCTCGCGTTCCCACTCGCGGTGCCGGGCGAACCCCTCGGCCGTGTCCACCGGCGGCAGCGGCTCCGCGGGCACATGCGCGGCCAGCCAGCCCCGCACCTCGGCCCGGAACTGAGGGGCACTGCCAGGATCGGGGCTCACCCGGTGGCCTTCCGCATCCCGCGGGCGTCCAGGCCGGCCAGTGAGTCGCCGGACACCTCGGCGTTGTGCGCGTGCGCGAGGTGATGCAGGCCGAACACCGAGTCCATGCCCGCCCGCATCCCCATCAGGTCCTCGCACTGGTTCACCGCCCGCTTGGCCAGGGCCAGCCCGAACCGGGGCATGGTGGCGATACGGTCCGCGGTCTCGAAGGTCACCCCGGCCAGCTCCGCGCGCGGCACCACCCGGTTGACCATGCCCAGCTGGCACGCGCGTTCCGCACCGAGGCGGTCGCCGGTGAACAGCATCTCCTTGGCGAACCGCGGCCCCAGCATCCACGGGTGGGCGAAGTACTCCACGCCAGGTATCCCCATCCGCAGCACCGGGTCGGCGAAGAAGGCGTCCTGTGCGGCGATGATCAGGTCGCAGACCCAGGCGAGCATGAGGCCGCCCGCGATGCAGGCGCCTTGCACCATCGCTACCGTCGGCTTGGGGATCTCCCGCCAGCGCCGGCACATGCCGAGGTAGACCTCCATCTCGCGGGCGTACCGGGCGTCGGCGCCGGCCTGGCCGACGTGGTCCCACCACAGCACCGCCTGCCGGTCGTAGGAGACGTCCGCGTCCCGGCCGGGGGAGCCGATGTCGTGGCCCGCGCAGAAGTGATCGCCGGCCCCGGCCAGCACGATCACCGCGACCTGCTCGGCGTTGACCGCCCGGGCGAAGGCCCGGTCCAGGGCATACGTCATCGCGGAGTTCTGCGCGTTGCGGTACCGGGGCCGGTTCAGTGTCACCAGCGCGACGGGGCCGCGCTCCTCATAGCTGACCGGCTCCGCGCCCGCGGGCCCGGCGCCAGCCACGCTCTCGCCGGTCATCTGGCTGATTCCTCCCTGAGCAGTCGCTTGAGCGGCTTGCCCGACGGGTTGCGGGGCAGGCCGGCCAGGAACTCCACCTGGCGGGGCAGCTTGTAGTTGGCCAGCCGCCCCCGGCAGAAGGCCAGCACGCCGGCTTCGTCCAGGACATGGCCGGGGCGGGTGACCACGTACGCCTTGCCGACCTCGCCGAGCCGGGCATCGGGCACCCCGATGACGGCCGACTCGGCCACGCCGTCCAGCCGGGCGAGCACCTGCTCCACCTCGGCCGGGTAGACGTTGAAGCCGCCGCAGATGTACATGTCCTTGAGGCGGTCGGTGATGGTCAGGTACCCGCGCGGGTCGAGGTAGCCGACGTCGCCGGTGTGCAGCCAGCCGCCGTCGCCGACGGCGGCCCGGGTCGCCGCCGGGTCGTCCAGGTAGCCCAGCATCACGTTCGGCCCGCGGAGCAGGATCTCGCCGGGTTCGCCCGCTGCGGCGCCGCGCCCGTCGGGGCCGGCCACCCGCACCTCGAAGCCGGCGGCCGGCCGCCCCGACGTGCGGGCCACGGTCTGCGGGTCATCGCCGGGGCGGCACATCGTGGCCACCACGGCCTCGGTCAGCCCGTAGGCCGTGAGCACCGTGTCGAAGCCAAGCTCGGCGCGCATCCGCTCGACCAGGGCGACGGGGACGGCCGCCGCGCCGGTGACCGCCAGCCGCAGGCTGGACAGGTCGCGGGAGGCACGGCCGGGGTGATCCAGGATGGTCTGGTAGATCGTGGGCGCACCGGGGAAGACGGTGATCCGCTCGGTCTCGACCAGCCGCATGGCCTGCCCGGCGTCATACACCGGCTGCGGCACGATGGTGGCCCCGCTGACCAGGCAGGCCAGGATGCCCGCCTTGTACCCGAAGCTGTGAAAGAACGGGTTGACGACCAGATAACGGTCGGCGCTGGTGAGGCGTGCGCATTCGGCCCAGGCCAGGGCGACGCCCAGCGACTGGCGGTGGGCACTCATCGCCCCCTTGCTCCGCCCGGTGGTACCGGACGTGAACAGGATGTCGCTGACCTGCCCGGGGCGCACCGCCGCGGCGCGCGCGGCGGCCTGCTCCGGCGCGAAGTCCGCGGCCCGGCCGCTGAGGTCGGCCCACTCGAGGCTGGTCCAGTGCTGGGCGGAGTCCGGCCGGCTGGCCGCGGGGGCGGCCTCGGCAGGCACCCGGATCACCAGCCTGAGCTGGTCCAGGCATCCGCCGCCGGTAGGGCCGCTGCCCGCGGCGGCCTGGTGTTCCGCGGCGGCGGCGCGCAGGGCCGCGAGCCGGTCGGTGCCGAGGAACGGGCCGGCGACGATCAGCGCGCGGGCGTGGCTGCGGCTGATCACATCGAGCGCCTCAGGGCCGGTGAACCGGGTGCTGACCGGGACCAGCGTCGCGCCGGCGTAGAGCGCGCCGAGCGCGCCGAGGACCCAGTGATGGGTGTTGGGGGACCAGATGGCCACCCGGTCGCCGGGGGCCACTCCCTCCGCGGCCAGCGCCCGCGCGACCAGGGCGACACGCTCGTGTACCTCGCGGTAGCTGAGCCGGGGGCCGCCGGGCTCGGCCAGGGCGGCCGCGTCACCGAACTCCCGCGCCGCGCCCGCCACGGCGGCCGGGATGGTGAGTTCCACGGGACTCCTCACTAAAGCAAGTGCTTGGTAGGCTGAGCCTACGCGCGGGAGCAGTCGGTGGCCAGACACGGCTGGCCAGGCCCGGCCGGCCGGGCGCAGGAGGAACGGGTGCAGCTCAGCCCGCAGGACGAGGAGTTCCGCCGCGGCGTGCGGCAGTGGCTGGCCGACAACCTCACCGGCCGTTTCGCCGGGCTGCGCGGAGCGGGCGGTCCCGGCCGGGAGCATGAGGCGCACGCCGGGCGGCTGGCCTGGAACCGGCATCTCGCCGCTGCCGGCTGGACCTGCCTGGGCTGGCCGGCCGAGTACGGTGGCCGCGGCGCGACCCTGGCGCAGCAGGTCATCTTCCACGAGGAGTACGCGCGGAGCGGCGCACCGGCCCGGGTCGGCTACGTGGGCGAGGAACTGCTCGGGCCCACCCTGATCGCGCACGGCACGGCCAGCCAGCGGCAGCGGTTCCTGCCGGCCATCGCGGCGGTGCGGGAACTGTGGTGCCAGGGCTACTCAGAGCCGGGGGCCGGATCGGACCTGGCAGCCGTGGCCACCACGGCGGCCCTGGACGGCGGGGAGTGGGTGATCACCGGGCAGAAGGTATGGACGTCGCTGGCCCACGTGGCCGACTGGTGCTTCGTGCTGGCCCGCACGCAGGCCGGCTCACGGCGGGCCGCGGGCCTGTCGTACCTTCTCGTCCCGATGCGCCAGCCGGCGGTCACCGTCCGCCCGATCCGCCAGCTGACCGGGACGTCCGAGTTCAACGAGGTGTTCTTCGACGGAGCCCGCACCGAGCGCGGCATGGTCGTCGGCGAGGTCGGCGATGGCTGGCGGGTCGCCCTGGCCACCCTCGCGGTCGAGCGGGGCGCGGCCACCCTGGGCCAGCAAGTCGGGTTCCGGCGGGAGCTGGATCGCCTGGTCGAGCTGGCCCGGCGGACCGGGGCCGCGGCCGACCCGGTGCTGCGCGACAGGCTAGCGCGGGCCTGGATCGGCCTGGAGGTCATCAGGGCGCACGCGCTCGCCGCGCTAGCCGGTCCGGCCGCGGCGGGGGCGGGCGCTGATGCCTCGGTGGTGAAGCTGCTCTGGTCACGGTGGCACCAGGAGCTGGGGGAGCTGGCCATGGATGTGCTCGGGGCGCCGTCGATGGTGGCCCGGGGCGCGCCCTATGACCTGGACGACTGGCAGCGCCTGTTCCTGTTCAGCCGGGCCGACACGATCTACGGCGGATCCGGCGAGATCCAGCGCGGCATCATCGCCGAGCGGGCCCTCGGCCTGCCCCGCCAGGCCCGGTCGTGATCGTCCCCGCGCCCGGCGCCGTCCCGCCCGCCGGGCATGACCTGCTGGCCGGCAAGGTGGTGGTGGTCACCGCCGCGGCCGGCACGGGCATCGGGTCGGCCGCGGCCCGGCGCTGCCTGGAGGAGGGCGCGCGGGTGATGATCAGCGACCAGCACGTGCGGCGGCTCGGCGGGATCCGCGACGAGCTCGCCGCGGTGCACGGGGACCGGGTCGCGGCGCTGCCCTGCGACGTCACTGCCGAGGAGGACGTCGGGGCGCTGGTGGCCGGGGCGGTGCGCGAGTTCGGGCGGATCGACGTGTTCATCTGCAACGCGGGCCTCGGCGGCACGACCCCGGTCCCGGAGATGACCGACGAGCAGTGGCTGCGGGTGCTGGACGTCACGCTCACCGGCACGTTCCGGTGCACCCGCGCCGCGCTGCGCCAGATGCTCGCCCAGGGTGGCGGCGGCTCCGTCGTCAACAACACGTCGGTGCTCGGCTGGCGGGCCCAGCCGGGCCAGGCCCACTACGCCGCGGCCAAGGCGGGGGTGATGGCCCTCACCCGGTGCGCGGCGCTGGACGTGGCCGCGCACGGGATCCGGGTCAACGCCGTGGCGCCGAGCCTGGCCGCCCATCCGTTCCTGGCCAAGGTGACCAGCGAGGAAGTGCTCACCGAGCTGGCCGCGCGGGAGGCGTTCGGGCGCGCGGCCCAGCCCTGGGAGGTCGCCAACGTGATGGTGTTCCTGGCCAGCGACTACTCCTCCTACCTGACCGGTGAGGTGCTGTCGGTGAGCAGCCAGCATCCCTGACCCGGGCGCCGCCCGGGCGTGCGGTCAGAGCCGCTCGATGATGGTGGCGGTGGCCATCGCGCCGCCGGCGCACATGGTGATCAGCGCCGTGCTCGCGTCCCGCCGCTCCAGCTCGTGCACCGCCGTGGTGATCAGCCGGGCCCCCGTGCTGCCGACCGGATGGCCGAGCGCGATCGCGCCGCCGCTGACGTTGACCCGCTCGGGATCCGGCCGGTGCACGCTCAGCCAGGACAGGACCACCGAGGCGAACGCCTCGTTCACCTCGAACAGGTCGATGTCAGCGATGGTCATCCCGCTGCGGGCGAGCACCCGCTCGGTCGCCGCGACCGGGCCGTCGAGGTGGTAGTACGGCTCCGCCCCGACGAGGCACTGGGCGACGATGCGGGCCCGCGGCCGCAGGCCAAGCTCGTGTGCCCTCCCTGCCTCGACCAGGAGCACGGCGGCGGCGCCGTCGGAGATCTGCGACGACGTGCCCGCCGTGTGCACGCCGCCGGCCAGCACGGGCCGCAGCCCGGCCAGCGCCTCCAGGCTCGTCCCGCGCAGGCCCTCATCGCGGTCGACGGTGCGGGTCTCACCCGTCGGCTGGCCGTCCGCCCCCGCGACCGGCGCCTTGACGGGCACGATCTCGCGGTCGAACCGGCCTTGCGACCAGGCGAGCTGGGCTGAGGTCTGCGAGCGCAGGCCGAACCGGTCGACCTGCGCGCGGGACAGCCCGCGCCGCTGCGCGATCCGCTCCGCCGCGACGAACTGGTTCGGCAGGTCGATATCCCAGGAGGAGGGCCTGGGCAGTCCCGCGTCCGTTTCGACGGCGGCCCGCAGCGGCACCCGGCTCATCGCCTCCACCCCGCAGGCGATGCCGACGTCGATGGCGCCGGCCGCGATCAGGCCGGCCACCAGGTGCGCGGCCTGCTGCGCCGAGCCGCATTGAGCGTCCAGGGTGAGGCAGCCAGCCTGGTAGGGCAGCCCGGCGTGCAGCCAGGCGGTGCGGGTGATGTTGTTGGACTGCTCGCCGGCCTGCGTCACGCAGCCGCCGGCGACCTGGTCTACCGCCCCCGCAGGCAGGCCCGCCCGGTCCACCAGGGCGGTCTGCACGGCACCGAGGATCTCGGCGGCGTGCATGCCCGCCAGCGCGCCGCCGCGCTTGCCGATGGGGGTCCGCACCGCCTCTACAATCACCGCAGTGCCCACCGTTTCCTCCTTCACCGGCAGCCATTCTCATGGTAGAACGTGTTTCTTACTCGGTCGCGGCCAGCCGTTCACTCGTTCGGCATGACGTGGTTGAATCCAGTAGAACACGTTCTAGTGGAGGCTAGCCATGGCTGTGCCGAGCATCCCGCCAGGTTTCGACTTCACCGACCCGGATCTCTATGCCCGCCGGGTGCCTGCCGAGGAGCTCGCTGAGCTGCGGCGCGCGGCGCCAGTGTGGTGGAATTCGCAGCCGCGCGGTGCGTCCGGCTTCGACGACGAGGGGTACTGGGTGGTCACCAGGCACGCGGACGTGCTGGAGGTCTCCCGCTCCTGCGAGCTCTACTCGAGCCAGGAGAAGACCGCGATCATCCGCCATTCCTCGGGTGTCAGCGAGGAGAGCCTGGGGATGCAGCGGCTCATCCTGCTCAACATCGATCCGCCCCAGCACACCAAGCTGCGCGCGGTGGTCTCGCGGGGCTTCACCCCCCGGGCGATCGGCAGCCTGCGCCAGGTGCTGGCGGCCCGCGCCGAGCGGATTGTCCAGCTGGCTCTCACCGAGGGCACCGGTGACTTCGTCAACGACGTAGCGTGCGAGCTGCCCCTGCAGGCGATCGCTGAACTGCTCGGGATACCGCAGGAAGACCGGCGCAAGATCTTCGCCTGGTCGAACGAGATGATCGGCTACGACGATCCTGAGTATGGCGGCGATGCCCAGGCGGCGGCGGCCGAACTGGTCGGCTACGCCATGACGATGGCGGAGGATCGCCGGGGGTGCCCCCGGGACGACATCGTCACCAAGCTGGTCCACGCCCAGGTCGACGGTGGCCAGCTCTCGTCGGATGAGTTCGGCTTCTTCGTGATCCTGCTGGCCGTGGCGGGCAACGAGACCACCCGCAACGCGATCTCGCACGGGATGCTCGCCTTGCTGGACCACCCGGACCAGTGGGAGCTGTTCCGGGCCGAGAGGCCGAAGACCGCAGTGGATGAGATCGTCCGGTGGGCGACCCCGGTCACGGTGTTCCAGCGCACCGCGCTGGCCGACACCACCCTGGGCGGCCAGGAGATCAGAGCCGGGCAGCGGGTCGGCCTGTTCTACCGCTCGGCGAACTTCGACGAGGAGGTCTTCGACCACCCCGGGCGGTTTGATATCTCGCGCGACCCCAACCCGCATCTGGGCTTCGGCGGCACCGGGGCACATTACTGCCTCGGCGCGAACCTGGCCCGCCTGGAGATCGACCTGATCTTCAACGCGATCGCTGACGGCATGCCGGCCATCCGGCTGGCCGGCGAGGCGGAGCGGCTGCGTTCGGGGTGGCTCAACGGCATCAAGAAGCTGCCCGTCAGCTACCAGTAACCGGCCGGCTGCACGGGCCGGGTCAGCCGGGCGTGCTGGCCACCACCCACATCGAGAAGTACTGGGAGCCGCCGCCGTAGGCGTGGCCGAGGGCGGTCCGGGCGCCAGCCACCTGGTGGGCGCCCGCCTTGCCCATGACCTGCAGGGCGGCTTCGGCGAAGCGGAGCAGGCCGGAGGCGCCGATCGGGTTGGAGCTGAGCACCCCGCCCGAGGGGTTGACCGGCAGCCGCCCGCCGATCGCAGTTTCGCCGGCCTCGGTCAGCCGCCAGCCCTCACCCGGCCCGGCGAAGCCGAGGTTCTCCAGCCACATCGGCTCGAACCAGGAGAACGGGACGTAGATCTCGGCCACGTCGATCTCCTCTAACGGGTCGGAGATGCCTGCCTGCCGCCACAGGGCGGCCGCGGCGTCGGCGCCGGCCCGCGGGTTGACGTGATCCTTGCCCGCGAACATGGTCGGCTCGGTGCGCATCGCGGTGGCCCGGATCCAGGCCACCGCCTGTCCCGCGGCCTCGGCGGCCCGGGCGGCGTCCTGGTCGCCGATGACCACCGCGCACGCGCCGTCCGACGAGGGGCAGGTCTCGTCGTAGCGCACCGGGTCCCACAGCATGGGGGAGGACCGCACCGACTCCAGCGTGATGTCAGGCTGCCGCAGGTGGGCGTATGGGTTGAGGCTGCCGTTGCGCCGGTCCTTGACGGCCACCATGGCGCCGATGTGCCCGGGCGCGCCGCTGCGCCGGATGTAGGCGCGGATGTGCGGGGCGAAGTAGCCGCCGGCGCCGGCCAGCAGCGGCATGCTGAACGGCGGCATGATCGACAGCGCCCACATGGCGTTGGATTCCGACTGTTTCTCGAACGCGACGGCCAGTACCCTGCGGTGCACCCCGGCCTGGATGAGCGAGGTCGCGACGTTCGCGGTCGCGCCGCCGACCGAGCCTGCCGTGTGCACCCGCAGCAGTGGCTTGCCGGGGACGCCGAGCGCGTCGGCCAGGTACAGTTCGGGCATCATCACGCCCTCGAACAGGTCCGGTGCCTTGCCGACCACGACGGCGTCGATGCCGGCCAGGGTGGTGCCGCAGTCGGCGAGCGCCCGGTCCACCGCCTCGCGGCAGAGCCCGGCGATCGACACGTCGGTCCGCCGGGAGCGGTGCCGCGTCTGGCCGACTCCGAGGACCGCGGCCCGGTGCTTCACGGGGCTTCCTTCACGGGGCTTCCTTCACTGGGCCCTCCTTCACGGGGCTTCCTTCACGGGGCTTCCTTCACGGGGCTTCCTTCACGGGGCTTCCTTCACGGGGCCTCCTCCACGGGGCCTCCTTCACGGGGCCTCCTCCGCAGGGTCTCCTCGGCTGGGCTTCCCCTCACCGGGCCTCCAGCACGC
>Ga0208219_1000145_pt1 | contig 28635 bp, 31 predicted proteins | sample NGESurshal072012_7_FD_184469 | JGI IMG/M metagenome (GOLD analysis project Ga0208219, IMG submission 184469) | Arctic peat soil microbial communities from Barrow, Alaska - NGEE Surface sample 53-2 shallow-072012 (SPAdes) | ecosystem: Environmental > Terrestrial > Soil > Wetlands > Peat ... | reverse complement strand
GGCGATCCGCGGAAGCGCGTGGATCACCGGCACGTCCCAGGTCTTCGTCGACCCGGCTGATCCGTTCCCCGAGGGCTATCTGCTCTCGGACACGTGGCCGGGAGACGACCTCCAGCCTCATTGACCGTTCAGTGAGTACGCGACGATCTCGTTCAGCGGCTTCTTCGCGCCGCTCGGAGCTCCACTTGAGCTAACGAGTCCTGACTCCTCAGTGCACGGTGAATTTGCCCTGCATGCCCTGGGCCGCATGGCCGGGAACCGTGCAGAGATACCTGAAATGGCCGGCTTTCTTGAACACGACCTTGAGCTTGGCCGTCTTCCCCGGCTGGATCAGCGCCGTCTGCTTTCCGTCCACCTTGAAGTCGTGAGCGAGATGCCCGACGTTCTTGACGGTGAAGACGACGGTGGCGGGCTTGGCGATCGATGCCTTCGAGAGCTTGAAGAAGAACTCCCCCGCCTTGACAGTGATGGCCGTCGTCGCGCTCTGCTGCTGCGTCGCGGCTCCGGCACTCTCGACGGACACGATCCCGCCGAGGACGCACGCGGCCACAAACAGCGCAATGGCTTTTCTCATCGGCTACTCCCCCTCGTTGAATTGCACAACCACGGTATATGTTCACTGTGGGTACGTCGTGACCAAGCGCGGCGCTACTTGAGCCAGGGCCGAAGCATCTCGGTGATCGCCCGGCACCCGCGTAGGTCGCTGAGGCGGGCCTGGACAGTTCCGTCCGCGATCACGAGCAGCGCCGGCGTCGTCGTGATCCCGAAGCGCTCGGCGAGGTCCGCACGCTGGTCGACGTCGACGCGGACGAGCGTGAAGGTCTCGTGGTTGTGGCGGCGCTGCAACACCTGCGCGAGATAGCCGTCGGCGCGTCGCGACTGGCCGGAGCGCGGCGAGTAGAAGAACACGAGCTGCGGCGCGGAGGCCGCGACGGTCATGACACGCTCCTCGTCCACGGCGGGGCTCCTTCGGTTCGTCGCTCGATCAGCCGACCCGAGGACTCGGTCAGGAGCCGGGACCCGACCTTACCACTTGCGACTCGGGTCACCAGACGCGTTGAGGACTCTTTCTCGCCGAGCGGGGAACCCGTCCCGGCGGGTGGACATGGCAGCGGTCCAGCTTCTGTGCAGCGCGCGCGACCTCGTCCGGCGCGGCTGGACGCAGCACGCGGAAGGCCGCGACGCTCACGGAGCCGCGGTCGAGCCGTGGCATCCGACAGCGACGTCCTGGTCGCTGCTCGGCGCAGTCGTCGCTGCACTCGAAGCGCAGACGGACGGCGGGAAGGAGCTCCCGCTCGTCCAGCTGACCGATGCGCTGGACGCACTCGCCCTCTTCGTCGACTTCGACTCGCTCGCGGACTGGAACGACGAACCGGGCCGCATGCAGGGTGACGTGATCGCCGTCCTCGACACGGCGGCGGACACGGCGGCCCCACGACATCTCGACGCCTGACCGAGCTTCCAGGCACCATGTCCACATGCGGGGCAACGAGCGGCTGACGAGCTCGACCGGGCTCGTCCTGCTCGTTCTCCTGGGCGTGGAGACCCTGACGACGATCGCGCTCCGTTCGTTTCTGCCCGAGCACGTCTTTCTCGGGATGCTGCTGCTTCCGCCGGTCGCGCTCAAGCTCGGAACGACCGGCTGGAGGTTCGTGCGCTACTACACGGGCAACGAGACGTACGTGGCGGCCGGACCGCCGAGGATGCTGCTGCGGATGCTCGCACCGCTGCTCGTCGCGTCGACGCTGGCGTTGTTCGGAACCGGCGTCGCCATGATCGTCGTCGGACACCGAGGTGGACAGTTGCGCACGCTGCACACGTTCAGCTTCGTCGCGTGGGGCGTGCTCATCGCCATACACGTGCTCGCGTATCTCAAGCGGGTGTTCCACGACGGCGTCGCGGACTGGCGGGGCAACGCCTCGGAGGTCGTCGCCGGCGTCGGTACGCGGCGCGCCGTGCTCGTCGGCTCGATCCTCGCCGGCGTCGTCCTCGCGCTCGCGACCTACAGCCCCCAACAGACGGTCCTCCACCACGGCGGACACGGACACGACCATCACGAAGGCGCGCCGGCCTACAGCAGGGCCAGCACCGCGTCGCCGTAGCGCTCGAGCTTCGCCGGCCCGACGCCGGCGATCTGCGACAGCTCGCCGAGCGACGTCGGCTGTGCGTCGGCAATGGCATGCAAGACGGTGTCGTGGAAGACGACATACGGCGGCACGCCGTCCTCGCGCGCGCGCTCGAGGCGCCACGCGCGAAGCCGCTCGGCGGTCGGCGTCCACTCCTGCTTGCTTCGCACGGCGCCTTCTGCAGGCGCATGACCGAGCTCGGCGACGAACCGCGAGCGCTTCCCCGACCAGGAAAGCCACAGCGTGCGCTTCGCGCGCGTCATGCCGACATAGAGCAGCCGGCGCTCCTCGTCGATCTCCGCCGGCGTGCGCGCCTGCCGCGACGGGAGCTCCTTCTCCTCGAGCCGGGGAAGGAAGACCGCGTCGAACTCGAGCCCCTTGGCCCGGTGCAGCGTAAGCAGATTGACGCCGCGCGCGCCGTCGCCCCCGGGATCGAAGCGACGACGAAGGTCTGCGACGAACGCCGCCGCGTCGCCTTCGAACGCAGCAGCGAGCGCGACGAGTCGCGCGAGGTCGTTCTGTCGCACGAGCTCGCGCTCGCCGAGCTTGTCCGGCAGCTGCTCGAGCCAGCCGGATTCGACGGCAGCGGAGCGCACGGCGTCGGTGGCCTCGCGGTCATCGCGCTCGAGCCGCCGCATGAGCCTGCGCGCCGCGTCGCGATCGAGCAGCGACGACCCTTGGAAGGGGATGCCGGCCTCGTGCAGCACCTCTTCGAAGTCGGTCAGGCGCGCGTTGGTGCGGCAGAGGATCGCGATCTCCTCCAGCGGCGGCGGTGCCGCGCGGATCACCTCGACGAGGGCCGCACTCTCGTCCGCAGGCGAGGCGAAGGCGGCGACGACAGGCTCGAGGCCGTCGACGAGCGTCGGACGCAGCACCTTCTCCGCGCCGCCGAGCCGGGGAACAAGCCTGTTCGCGAGCGCGAGCACCTGCGGCGTCGAGCGGTAGTTCTCCTCGAGCCGCACGACGGTCGCGTGCGGGAAGCGCGCGGGAACGCCGAGCAGGTGCTCCGGCCCTGCGCCGGTGAAGGCGTAGATCGATTGGTAGTCGTCGCCGACGACGCAGAGATCGTCGCGGTCGCCGAGCCACAGATCGAGGAGCGCTTGCTGCAGCAGGTTGACGTCCTGGTACTCGTCGACGGTGAACGCGCGGTACTGCGCACGGAACGTCGCCGCAGCACGATCGTCGTTCTCGAACAGGCGCACGGCGCGCTCGAGCAGGTCCTCGAAGTCGAGGAGACCGTCGGCTTCCTTGCGCCGCTCGTAGTCGACGTAAACGCGCGCCATCAGGTCGGCCGGGATCGGCGGCTCCCGGTCCTCGGCGGCGTCGAGGTAGCGCTCAGGCCCGATACGGCGGTTCTTCGCCCATTCGATCTCGGCTGCGAGGTCGCCGGCCGGCCGGAACTTGTACGGCGCGCGCAGACGGTTGCCGATCTGGCGCAGCAGCAGGGCCTTGGACGGCAGGATGCGCCCGAGCTCGCCGGGCGCGAAGTGCCGCAACTGCCGGAGCGCGGCCGAGTGGAAGGTTCCCGCGCGGACGCGCGTCACGCCAAGCGCGGCAAGCCGTGTGCGGAGCTCGCCCCCGGCCTTGTCCGTGAACGTGACCGCCATGATCTGTGTCGGGTCGAACGCGCCGGCGGCGACCTGGTAAGCGATGCGGCGCGTGATCGTCGTGGTCTTGCCCGTTCCGGCGCCCGCAAGGATGCAGACCGGGCCGCGGACCGCCTCGGCCGCGCGCCGCTGCTCGGGGTTCAGGTCTGCGAGCGGGTCCACCGAGTCACCGTAGCGGTGCCTCCTGACGTGAAGGTCACGCCCCCTATACGCGCGCTGCGAAGTGGTCTCGCATCCCGACGAGGTCGCACGACTCGTGAAGACGGCCGCGGAAGCGCTCTCGGCCTTAGAGCCGGCGCGCGCCTGAGCCGAGGCGGCACGCGCGCAACCGGTAGCGTCCATCCTCACGTCAACCCCGGGCAGGCCCGAGGAGACAGACATGATCGGTGAGAAGGTCCAGCACTTCCAAGGCAAGGGCACAGACCTCAACGACCTTCAGGCGAAGATCGTCAGCCACTTGCAGTCGGAAGGCTTCACGGTGCAGACGTCGGCGTCCAGTCCGCAGGGCAATGTGATCCAGGCAAAGAAGGGCGGCTTCCTCGACAAGGTCATCGCCGCCGATCGCGCGCTTTCGATCTCTATCTCCGGCGATTCCAACGACTTCACCGTCAAGATCGGTATCGGCAAATGGCTCGAGCACCTCGGCGTCGCCGCGTTCGAGACGCTGCTGCTCTCGGACCTGTTCCTCGTCGTCGATGTGGCCGAGACCGCATGGAACCTCGAGATCGAGAACAAGCTCGCCAAGGAGATCGAGTCACTCGTCGGCTAAGCGTGAAACGCTTCGAGACGCCCGGCCTCGTCCTCGAGCTCGCGCCGCGACGCGCGTGACAGCGGCGCGAACGGTTCCGGCACGACGCGACCGCCCTCGAAGCGCCAGATGCCGGCGACGAACCCGTCGACGAGAAACGTCGGTGCGACGTCGCCGTTCGCGCCGATGATCGTCTTCCGGTATTGCTCCGGGAGCACGCGTGTCCGGTCCGCGAACCCGAGTAGGACGTTGTCCCACTTCGGCAGGAAGCGCACGGGCGCGGGAACATCTGGCTCCGGCAGGGGCGCGCGCGGGACGTCGAGGAGCTCGCGACCGCGTTCGTCGCGGAAGCGGCGCAGCTCGAGCTGCTCGAGCGCCGCCTTGAGCTCGGGTACGTGCATCATGCTCCAGGCGCCCATGTCGCGAAGCGTTGCCGGACCGAACGCCGCGAGGTAGCGGCGCAGGATCTCGGCGCGCGCCTCGACCGGGATGTGCAGCTCCGGCTCGTCGACCGCGACGTAGCGTCCTTCGGGTCGACCGTTCCAGAGCGCGGTCTCGTGGTGGTGCAGGAGATGGGCGCGCACGCGCGAGGCGCGCCAGGCGCGGCGCGCGTCGAGGCCGGTGAGGCCGTGCTCGCGTTCGAGATGTGCAAGCGCTTCCGCAGTGGTCACGGGGCCTGCCGAAGCGAGCGCTCGCACGGTCGGGGCGAGGCGCTTCGCGACGGCGGTCTCCCACGGGAAGTTCGTCTCGCTGAGCGCCGCGCGGAGAAGCGCGTAGTCGCGCCGCGTGACGAGGTGCAGCGTCTGCCGCATCACGGTCGCCTTGACGACGGCGCCGCTTGCGAGCTCGCGCTCGAGCGTGGCGGGACGGAAGCTCGTCGTGCGCGTCCAGATGCCGACGTACGGCGCCGGCGGCCACTGCGCCTGCATCCCGACCAGTCGCTCGATCACCACCGCCGGCGAGAGCCGCTTCCGCTCCAACAGGAGCTGGCGCGCGAGCGTCGCGCGATTCAGCTCGCGCAGCGTGAGCGTCCGCTCGGACACCATGCCTCTCTCCTTGGGTCGCTTGACGCGATTCTCTCGCGCTGTGGGAGTATGTGCGGCACTTGAGCCTCGAACTCTTCGATCTTCATGACCGCGTCGCGATCGTCACCGGGTCCGGTAGAGGCCTCGGGAAAGCGATTGCTCTGGGGCTCGCCGACGCAGGCGCCTCGGTGGTCGTTTGCGCCCGGCACACCGACGAGGTCGAAGAGACGGCCGCCGCGATCAAGGCAGCCGGAGGCTCGGCGCATCCCACGCACGTCGACACGAGCGACCGCGAGAGCTGTCGCCAACTCGTCGAGGCGGCCGTCAAAGCCTTCGGGAAGGTCGACATCCTCGTGAACAACGCCGGCATCGACATCATCGAGCCGGCCGAAGACGTGAGCGAGGAGGACTGGGACACGATCATCGGCATCAATCTGAGCGGCTACTTCCACTGCTCCCAGTTCGCTGCGCAGCAGATGCTCGCGCAGGGCAGCGGCGGGTCGATCGTCAACAACTCGTCCATCGCATCCGCGGTCGGCATCCGGGGGCTGGTCGCGTACAGCGCAGCGAAAGGCGGCGTCAACCAGCTGACCCGCGTGATGGCCGTCGAGTGGGCGACGCGCCGCATTCGTGTCAACGCATTTGCGCCCGGCTACTTCGACAACGTCATGCGCGACGCCACCACGACGCACGCCGACCCCGAAAAGCAGCGCCAGGTGATCGAGTTCACGCCCATGGCTCGACGCGGTCGCGTGGACGAACTGGTCGGGCCGGTGATCTTTCTCGCCTCCGATGCCTCGTCGTACGTGACGGGCGCCGTGCTCTTCGTCGACGGCGGCTACACGGCGATGTGATGGACGCACCCGTTCTCGACTACCTGCGGAGGTACAACTTCAAGAAGGTCCAGCTCGTCAACGATTCGGCGACGGGACTCCGCGGCGTGATCGCAATCCACTCGACCGCGCTCGGCCCGGCGACGGGCGGCCTGCGCATGTGGACGTACGAGAACGAGCAGGCGGCGATCCTCGACGCCTTGCGCCTCGCCCGGGGCATGACGTACAAGTACGCCGCGGCCGGCCTCGACCTCGGCGGCGGCAAGGCGGTCATCATCGGCGACCCGGCGAAGGACAAGAGCGAGGCCCTCCTGCGCGCAATGGGCCGCTTCATTGACCAGCTCGGCGGTGAGTACATCACCGGCGAGGACGTCGGCACGACGCTCGACGACATGGAAGTGATCTTCAGCGAGACGGATCACGTCGTCACGCTGCCTGTGCACTGCGGCGGCGCGGGCGACATCTCGCCGGCAACCGCGCTCGGCACCATCGAGGCGATGCGCGCCTGCGCCGAGCGGGTCTGGGGCTCGCCGGACCTGCGCGGCCGCAGCGTTGCGCTGCAGGGGCTCGGCGTGGTCGGCTCGAAGGCGCTCGGGCTGCTCGCGGAGGCGGGCGCGAAGGTCGTCGTGACCGACATCGACCCCGCGAAGGTGCAGTGGGCCAAGGACACGTACGGCGTGGAAGCCGTCGCGCCGGACGCGATCTACGCGTGCGACGTCGACATCTTCGCCCCGTACGCGCTCGGCGGGATCGTCAACGACGACACGCTCGCGCAGTTCAAGGTCAAGGTGGTCGCCGGCGCCGCGAACAACATGCTGGCGGAGGAACGACACGGCGACGAGCTCGAACGCCGCGGCATCGTCTACGCCGTCGACTACGTCGCCAACTCGGGCGGAACGATCTACGACACCGATCGGCTACGGAAGGGCGGCTTCCAGCCGGAGCGGGCGATGGCGAAGGTGCGCGAGATCTACGCCCGGACGCATGAGGTCTTCGCGATCGCCGAGCGCGACGGGATCCCGTGCTACCAGGCGGCGGACCGGCTGGCGGAGGCCAGGATCGCCGCGCTCACCGCCGTCAAGCTGCTCGGCTGAGTACCTACACCTATCTCGACGCGATTCACGACGGCCTCGCCGACGCGATGCGCAGCGACGAGCGCGTATTCCTGCTCGGCGAGGACATCGGCCACTACGGCGGCGCGTTCGGTGTCACCGCCGGGTTGTTCGAGAAGTTCGGCGCGGATCGCGTGCTGGACACGCCGATCGCGGAGGAGGGATTCGTCGGCGCCGCGATCGGCGCAGCCTGGCAGGGTGAGCGTCCAGTCGTCGAGCTGCAGTTCGCCGATTTCGCCAGCTGCCCCTTCGACATGATCGTGACTGTCGCCGCGAAGACGCACTGGCGCTCGGGAATCGCGGTGCCGATCGTCATCCGCGCGCCGAACGGAGGCGGCGTGCGCGGCGGGCCGTTCCACGCGTCTTCACCCGAGGGATGGTTCGTCGGCGTGCCGGGGTTGAAGGTCGTCTGCCCCGGGACGATCGAGGACGCGTACGGGCTTCTACGGAGCGCAATCGAGGACGACGACCCGGTGCTGTTCTTCGAGCACAAGGGGCTCTACCGGCGGCTGAAAGGCTCGAGACCACCGGAGGAGACACGGACCCCGATCGGGCGTGCGCGGATCGTGCGCGGCGGCTCCGCCGCGACGGTCATCACCTATGGGTCCGGCGTCGAGCTCGCGCTCGGCCTCGAGCACGACGTCGAAGTCCTCGATCTGCGCACGCTGTGGCCGTTCGACCGTGAAGCGGTACTGGAATCGGTCGGCCGGACATCCCGCGCGCTCGTGCTGCAGGAGGCCGCTCGCTCGTCCGGTGTCGCCGGTCACATCCTCGCGCTCCTCGCCACGGAGGGCTTCGAGCTCCTCGACGCGCCGCCGGCCGTGCTCGCGCCGCCGGACACTCCCGTTCCGTTCGCGCCCGAGCTCGAGGATGCGTACCTCCCGTCCGCGCACACGCTCAACGCCGCGATCGAGGACCTTCTTGCCTACTGACACGCGTCTCGAGCTCTTCCGGCTGATGCTCCTGCAACGGACGTTCGAGGAACGAACCTGGGCGCTCTATCGGCAGGGGCGGATCAGCGGGTCGATGTACGACGGCCTCGGACAGGAGGCGGTCGCAGCCGCCGCCGGGCTCGCGCTGGAGGACGGCGACGTCGTCGCACCGCTCAACCGCGAGCTCGCCACGCACTTCGCGCGCGGCGTCACGGTCGCCGACGCCTTCCGCAACTTCCTCGGCCGTGGCGACGGCCCGACGTTCGGCCGCGACGGGAACATGCACTTCGGTGCGCCTGCGCGCGGCGTCTTCCCGCTCGTGTCGATGCTCGGCAACCTCTGCCCCGTCGTCGTCGGCGCCGCGCTCGCGTTCAAGCGGCGCGGAGAGCCGCGCGTGGCGCTGACGTTTCTCGGCGAGGGAGCGTTCTCGGTCGGCGATACCCACGAGGGCCTCAACCTCGCCGCCGTCTGGCACGTGCCGGCGGTCTTCATCCTGCAGTCGAACGGTTACTCGTACTCGACGCCGAGCTCCGCGCAGATGGTGAACACGAATCTCGCTGAACGGATTCAGGGAGGCTGGTCGATCCCCGCCGTGCGCGTCGACGGAACGGATGCGATGATCGCATTCGATGCGATCAAGGCTGCAGTCGAGCGAGCGCGGGCCGGTGAAGGTCCGCAGGCGGTGGAGTGCGTCACGCTTCGCGGCCATGGACACGCTGCGCACGACGACGCCTCGTACGTGCCCGCGGAGCTTCGAGCGTCGTTCGCCGGCCGCGACCCGATCGAGCTCCTCGAGGCGCAGATCGGTCCGGGAGCCGCGGTGGTCAGGCATGCGGTCGTGGAAGAGATCAGTGCTGCGCTCGCCGAGGCCGAAGCGTCCCCTGCGCCCGATCCTGCCGCGATGGAACACGGCATCTACGCCAACCCGCTCTAGAGAGCGAGCAGCGCGCGGATACGATCGGCGCGCTCGAGTGCCTCATCCGGGTGCAGCGGATCGGTGAGCCACGGTGCTACTTCCGCGACAGCGTCGCGCGCACGCTCGGTGAATGTCACCGTGCCGTCGGCCGCGATCGAGTCGACGCCGTCGTTGCGGCCGATCGAGGACTGCCATGCAGAGACCTCGTCGAGATCCTGACCGGGCGGAAGGTCGAGCGCGATCGTTCCCTCGTCGATGACGACGGGGTAGCCACCTGGTAAGCCAAGCGGCGCCGGTGCGGAGAGCCGCATCGTGCTTGCACCGGGCAGAAGCGCTTCGACCACGCGAACGCAGGCGGCCGCAGTGACCTGGTTGTAGACGACGCCTGACGCATAGGGATGACCGAGGTAAGCGAGGTGATCCGCCCGCTCGCCTTCCTCACCGAGAAACACGCGCACGCGGTCGTCGGGGTCGGCGGGAGGCTCCGCCCGCATCACGGGATACACCTGGTTGTGATGGCCGATGACGCGAACGAGCGGAAGCTTGGCATCCGAGCCGAGCTCGGCGCGAAGTGCGCCGCGGACACGCAGCAGCTGCATCGTCACGTTGCCCAGACCGATCGTCGGCGCGAGACCGAGACGGTCGAGGATCCCGTTGGTTACGTCCGGATACGAGAGGTTCGCGACAGGCCCCGCGAAACCCGTCGCGCGGACGGCGCCCATCACCGCGTGGACGACCGGCAGCTGCATCGGCAGCGTGACGGCCAGCCCCGCCGCCGCGAACGCGCGGGCAATGTCGTCCGTACGATCGACGAGCGCCCACGGCGACATCAGCGAGGCGCACTGGACGATCACGTCCGGATTGCCGTTGGCGAGGAGCGCTTCGACCGCTGACTGGTCTGTGCAGTCGGCGACGATGAAACGCGCCGCGACGTCCGTGGTCGACCGCACCATGCCGACGGCATCCTCACCGGCGGCGGCCGGCACTCCGGCGAGCACGAGCTCGTGGACGTCCGGCGTGCATGCGATCCCCGCCATGATCCGGGCACCCATGTCGCCGGGGCCGATGACGAGAACGCGGGCCACGCAGTGAGCGTAACTAGGAAGGTAATGGGCGGTACTGGCCTAGAACGTGGCTGCAAAACGGCCATTTGAAGTACATCGGGTGCGCACCGGGGTGGGCACCGGTCGATCATGCTCGCACAAGACCAGGTCAGCTCGGCGTGAACAGGCCGTACTCGTCGTCTCCGATCCAGCTGCGTGCGGTCGGGCCGGCCCTTGTCCGCTCTCCGCTCCGTAGCCCTTTGGTCACCCCTCCCGTAACAAAGCGTGAGCCGACGGACAGACAACGGTTTCCTAAACCGTGTGCGCCCGTTCGATCCGGCCCGGGGGCACTAACTGGCACGAAATTCCGTTTCCGCATCGCGTCAACGTAAGCGTCCCGCCCGACAGCGGCGCGCGAGCGGCGACGCCGGATGAGGGTCGCGAAAGATCAGAAGAAGGACAGCTAGGCCGTCGTCGTAGTTAGATCGCTTCGACCTTGAGAAATCCCATGTACTCGCTTGGGTTCTCCTCGGTCGGCACGACGTCTAGAACCCGAAACTTGCGCCCATCGCTTGCCGAGATTGTCTCGCCGGGCTGGATCATTACCGCGTACTGAACCTCGCCAGTCTCAGAGCCGTCCTCGAGAAAGAAGCGGTACCGAAAGAGCATCGTTCCTCCGTTCCCGGGGCAGCTACAGAGAACTTACCGCCCTTCCGGGGGACGCGCCAAACCAAAGTCCTCCCAGTCCGGTGTCTGACTGCTCGTTCAGGAGAAAGGTTCGCGGCTGCCCGGATCGCGCGGGCAGCCCTTCCGGCCAGGCCCCAAGGGGTCGATCTTGCTGGCGTCCAAACGGCTAGTCGTTGAGGCTGATTGTCGGGATCGGGTCCGGGAGCCGGCTTTCTGTCTTCAGCGGGACGACCGCTGTTCCGACGGCGAAGAACTCGATCACGTGTGATCCCCAGCCGTGCGAGCGTTCTTGGAGCTGCACGCCGACGATTCCTTCGGCCTGGAGTTCTTCTGCCTCTTTCTGCATGCGTTCCATCGCGAGCTCGCGGGCGTCGTACAAGGCCTGGGTGAAGTTCGGCATTTCGACGTTTTGGCCCACCTGCCGCATCGCCGCCATCATCCCTTGATGGGCGACGTGGTAGACGCATGAGCCCATGACGAGCCCGACCGGCCGGTGGCCAGAAGCGAGTAGCGTCCAGAAGTCCTGTCCGGAGAGGTCGCTTGTGAACGGTCGGCCGTTGGGTGCACGGTGCAGCTCGCCCTCGTGGTGTTTCACCGCTGTACCGATCGCGATGAACTCTGCGAGGTGCTCACCCCATTCGTAACGGCCGATGTCGAGGCGTACACCGACGATCCCGTCCGCGCCAAGTTGATCGGCTTCTTCTTCCATGCGCGTCATCGCGAGCTCGCGTGCCTCGTACATCGCCTGCGAGAGGACTGCCATCTCCATTGACTGCTTCCAGTTCGACTGCTGGTAGCCGATGTGGTAGATCGAGCTGCCGATGACAAGCCCGAGCGGGTCGAAGCCGGCCTGCTTGACGAGCAGGAACTCGTTCACGGACAGGTCGGAGGTGAAGAAGCCGCCTTTCAGCTGGGCGAGACGCTCCCGCCCGTGCTCTGGCACGCCTTCGGTTGAGGTCGGGTCGTAGCTCATTGGTTGCCTCCTAGGAGGTGGGGTCGAGGAGTGTCCCTGCTCAGGTCGAGCCGCGGGGAGACCTCGAGCTCGCGGCCGTCGATTGTGCGCTCGGCGATCGCCGTCCCGAGGACGTGAAAGGTGATGACAAGGTCTTTGCGGCCCGACCCTGCGCCGGCCTCGCGCTGCTCGATGTGATGGGCGATCGAAACACCAACGACGCCGGCGGCGCCTTGCTGGCGCGCCTCGGCACTCATGCGACCGAGCGCGGTCTCGCGCGCGTCGTAGACGCCGCGCGTGAAGTCCTGCAGCTCTTGGTTCGCCCAGCTCGCATACATGCCCGACTGCGCCTGCTGGGTCGCCCAGCCCGCAACGATGTAATGGACCGTTGAGGCGCCGACGACACCGACGGGGCGGTAGCCGGCTTGCCATAGCTTCCAGTAATCCTGTCCGGACAGGTCGGTCAGCGCGAGGCGCTCAGCCCGCTCGGCCGCATCGAGCCGAACAGCGGTGCCGACAGCGACGTACTCGATCGCTCCGGCGGCCCAGTCATGGCTGCCGACCGTGAGCCGCACGCCGACGACGGCGTCTGCCCCGACGAGCGTCGCTTCCTGCTCGAGCCGCGCGAACGCGCGCATCCGCGCGGTGTTCCAAGCCTCCGAAACAACGGTCAGCTCCTGCGAAATCCCGCCTGCCTGCATGCCGAACCCACCCGGACGCTGCTGCCAGCCGACGTGATAGATCGAGCTTCCCATCACCTGCGCGAGCGGCCGCAACCCGATCGCGTGCACAAGCGCGAACTCGCCAACAGACAGATCGGACGTGAATAGACCGCCACCCGTCTTGCCGATCTCGCCCAGCCGCTGCTGCGCCCGCAACGGCAGCTCGCCCCGCTCGAGCGCCTCCAGAGATGCCGACTGATCGACTGCCGCCTGCTCCCGCGCCTCACGGTCGTCCGTGCCGCCGCGGCGGAAGAGCGGCACAGGCGCTATCCCCGCAATAGCTGGTCGAGTGCTACACGCGACTGCTCGCTTGCTTCGGCTTCAACCGCAAGCTCGCGGCCGAGAGCCTCAAGCCAACTGTTGAGCGGCAACTCCTCTGTCTTCAACACCACACCGCGCACCGCCTTTGCGCAGCGCGTTTCCAACACACCATTTCTCGCGACAACGCTGTACCGGTTGTCCCCCAGCGCGACCTCGACGCGGGCGACACGCTTCTCCTTCGAAAACCGCCGCAGCGCGCGACGCTCAACGACCACCCGACCCGGCAGCGCCCGCTCGAACTTCTCCGCAAGCACCTCGACAAAGACGTTCAGATCGCTGCCCGACGACCGAAGCGACGCGGCGAGCAACTCGAACTCGCCACCATTCCGGACCTCTATCGAATCGGCCACCCAACAAGCCTAGACGCCCGCCCACCGCTCCGCGGCCACCCCCGCCGCAAGTGCATGCGCAATTTGCCTCTCCTCTCCCCGGACGAAGCGTCCGACCAAAAGTGGGCTGCGATTGCCCGTGGCGACTCCTATTTGAAGGGCACGGTGACCGACCCTGGCAGACGGCGGTAAACGGCGAAGAAGTCGCGGTCGTCGGGGACGAGATAGCGCGTAGCAGGTTGCATGACGTTGGGGACGACCTTGGTCGGGACGAGACCGCTGTCGTGTCTGTAGGTGATGAGACTCGGCCACTCGGGGTTGATGTCGAACTGCATCGCCTGTACTGCGCCGGCGCGCTGGAGGATCTGGGCGAGCGTGACCACTGTCTGATCGTTTGCGGCTGCGTAGATGACGTTGCCACGCCGGTCGATGCCGACGCCGGTGCGCCACACGCGCACCGCGTTGCCCAGCGTCGCGCCCCACTGGGAGCTGTCGTTCAAGGCGGGGCTGAGCTTTCCGTTCACGATGATCGGCGGCAGGCTCTGCCGCGCGAACGCGACGTCGGCACCCACGTTGGGACCGCCGGTCCAGGTCTTTATCTGGAGCCGGCCGTCGCGGTACCCGATGAGCGTTGCGAGGCCGTCCTTGAGCGGTTCGTATGTGCGTCCGTTGATTGCTGAGCCGTTCCGTCCGTCGATGTAGGTGAAGCCGCCGTTGAACGTCGCAAAGAGTCGCCAGCGCTGGCCGTACGGCACCGACATGGGCCCGCGGATGGGCGCGCTCGGCGGCTCGTAGCGCCCGGGGTAGAAGGCAAGTGCGGTGCGCGTGTGGTCGAACCAGGCGACGTAGGCGACGATTTGCGGGTAGTCGAGCTCCGTGCGAAAGGTCGTGACGAGCACGGGCGGCCGGCCGCGGACGAAGGCGCCGATGCCTTGCCAGACGCCTTCGCCGGGCAACGGGCGAGCGAAGACGGGCTTGATCCTCCGCGGCCACATCGCTGCGTGCGCTCGAGGTCGCGGGACAGCGCTGGCGGACGCTGTTCCGACCCGGGGTAGCGCCGTCAGCTGCGGTCCGCCCTTCTTCGGCTTGTTCCAGGTGTAGTAGATGCGCTCGGCCTCGTCGACGAGCCAGTTGCCGTGATGGGTCCGGAGCCACTCGACACTGCGCACTCCGAGGGGAAGGCTCGACGGCAGGAGCATCGTCGACGTATAGGAGTAGAGAGCCGGTGAAAGGAGCACGAGCACGCCGACAGTGATTCCGAGCCGCGTACGTCGCCGACGACGTCTGGACGCTGCAGCCTCGCGTCGAACGTGGCGCGTGTCGACGGGGCCCGATGCTCCGGAGACAGGAGTCGACTCGGCCACATCGGGCGGCACGCTCACCGCCCGAACGTAAGCCACACGGCTGGGAAAGTGCTGAGCGTTACGAGGCTACGGATCTGCGACGAGCCGTGTCAGACCGGCGACGCGCGCCGCTCGCTCGAAGACGGCGAGCGAGCGGCCTTTCTCGTAGTGGTCCAGGAATGCGATCGTCGTCCGCTCGACGATTCCGAGCTGCGGCTGCTCGTCTGTGTACGGCGGAAGGTGAGTCGCGCCGACGAGCCAAAGCAGAAACTTCGGCCGCGGGGCGAGCCCGAAGAACGTCGACGTCGTCGCCGGCGCGTTGAGCGTGTCGGCCGTCCCCTGCACAGCCAGGAGCGGCGGGCCGCGGCGCGGGAACGAACCCATCCCTCCGAGCCTCGCTCCCGAGAGGACGACCGCCGCATCCACACGCCTGTCGCGAAAGCGACTGTCGTACGCAACGGCGAGAGCCGTCACTCCACCGTCGGACTGGCCGCCGACCGCGACGCGCGCTGGATTGATCTTCCCGGCCAGGACGCCCGCCGAGCGCCTGCTCATCGCGAGCAGCCTCGTGATGACGAGACTGACGTCCCTGGGCTGATTGATGATGTCGGCTTCCCTCGGGCCGCCAGGCGCGCGTGCGTTTGTGAGTGGGAACACCGGCGCCGCGACGACGTAACCGGCTGCGGCCCACGCGTTCAACAGCCCCGTGTAGGACGCCGGCGTGAGCGCAAAGCCGTGCGCGAACACGATCAGCGGGTGAAGGCCCGCCGCCGACGGATACCGGACGACGGTCCGGAGCACACGCGGCACGCGCTTCCCATCCGGCAGCACGATCGTGCGCGACCGGTCGACGAACTCGAAGACACGAACCTGCGCAGCCGGCCCGTGCGCCTGCGCGGCAGCCACCGTAACGACACCGGCACCGAGGGCACAGAACCGGGCGCATCTCCCACGCGTCAGCAGTCTTTTGATGGAACTACTCGCCGCCTTCATCCGGGCGGACGACCTGGGCGCGCCAGCGGGAATCAGAGCAAGGGCCAACGTGGGGCACGCATCGACGGCGCGGCGCGCGTGTCGTTCTTCGTTGGAGCCGACGGGTGTGTGGTCGATGATCGGGAAACCCCAGTCGTCGAGAGTGATCCGCTCAGGAAAGAGCTCTGCGCAGAGCCCGTGCCCGTCGCAGACGATCGGGTTCACGCGAAGCCGAACGCTCACCGGGCGCGCCTCCGCTTGCGCGCGATGGGAAGGATCGGTCGGTCGCTGCCGGTGCAAGATCCGGCGGTGTGTCGTGCGACCTCGTCGGCGAAGACGTTCATACGCAGCCGGGTTGTGCTTCACGGCGTACTCGCCCGAACTCGCTAGGGCGCGCGGGGTCGGCATGCTCTCGTCGAAGCTGCGCCACGTCATGCCCGCCGCGGCGACCTGGCTAAAGATGCTCGCGTGCGCAAGCGGATGCGCAGCAGGCGGATTGTCGTCTGCGATCCCCAATCGCTGCCGGAAGTCGCGGCGAGATAGTTGGGAAGCGACGGGTGCGTGATCGCGGAATAGTTGGTCGCGAGACCCTTGGCCAGCTGATTCAAGTATTGCGCCGAAGGATTGCCGACGATCCGGCCGTAGGATTCGTTCTCCATCCAGATCCACACGACGTGCGTCCACCTGGCAGGCGGCCGCGCGATCGTGCCGCACGGCGCGCGCCCGAGTGACCGCCCGTGCCCACCGTCGCAAGCGCCGCGAAGCCGGCGGCCAGCCTGATCATCAGCTGCGTGCGACAGGAACCGGCAGCCGATCAGCGATCGAGAGCCAGTCGACGTAACGACGAACGCCGTCCGCGAATGTGGTGCTCGCCGTCCACCCGAGGTCGGCCGCGGCGCGAGCGCCCGAGATGCGTCCGAGCCGGACATCGGCGGGCCGCTCGGGCCCATGCACGACCGGAACGTCGCCAACGATGGTCCGTACGGTGGCGGCGATCTGCCGGACGCTCGTCTCTTCGTCGCCAACGAGGTTGTAGACGCGCCGAGCGGACGCTTGCTCCAAGGCGACGACGACCCCTTCCGCGAGATCTTCGACGTAAACGAACTGCCGGGTTTGGTCTCCGTCGCCGGCGATCGTGAGCGCGTCTCCCTGCTGCGCTCTCGCAACGAACGAGGGGATGACCGCGGCAGGCCGTGCGCGCGGCCCATATGGGATCCCGAAGCGCAGGATCGTGGACTCGACACCGTAGAGCTCCTGGTACGCGTTGCAATACATCTCGCCTGCAAGCTTCGTGGCCGTATAAACGTGTGAGGGATGAGCCAGGGGCGCGCCCTCGTCGATCTCGCCCTCAACGGGCGCGTTGCCGTAAACCCAAACCGTGCTGGCATAGACGACGCGGCCGATGTTCTCGTGCCGTGCCGCTTCGAGAACCATCTGCGTCCCGTGCACGTTGACGCCGCCCGCACGCACAGGGTCGGCGAAGACGTCATTGACGTCAGCGACTGCGGCGAGGTGGATGATTGCGTCCACGTCTCGCGCCGCGCCCAGCACGGTCTCCGGGTGAGTCAGATCACCGACGACGGCGGTGACCCAGGGATGGTGTGGTGACGGCGTCGTGTCGAGGATCACCGGTTCGTGCGCGCGCGCGAGGAGCTGATCGACGACGTGGGACCCGATGAATCCGCTCCCGCCCGTGACGAGGACTCTCATTTCGAAACCGCTTCGAGTGCCGGCCGCACCGCCGGGTTGTAGTACAGCGGCGCGCACCAGTGGTGTTCAGCAATCCAGTCGCTGTTAGGTAGATCGACCTGGTGACCGAGGATGCGATGGCAAGGCTCGTCATAGACCTTCCCGGTCGAACGCTCGATCGGATCGAACACGACGTACTTGTAGAAACCCGACACCATGCCTGCCGGAAACTCGACGCGAGCCGCATGCTTCGGGTCGAGCTCGCGCCGTGCGACGTCGTTCTTCCAGGCGACGATCTCCTCCAGACGCTCGACGCCGACGATCCCGAGCGCAGCGGTGAACTCGCTCATGCGGTAGTTCAAGCCCGGTTGCGCATAGTCGGGCTTCGCGTAATTGCGGAACGCGCGCGCGTACTCGATCAACTCGGTGTGCTTCGACACGAGCATGCCACCCTCACCGGTGGAGATCGTCTTCGTCGGCGCGAACGACCAGATGCCGGCATCACCCCAGGTTCCGGCGCGACGACCGTTCCACGACGCTCCGTGCGCGTGGGCGCAGTCCTCGATGAGCAGGATGTCGCGGTCGCGGCAATATTCGGCGATCCGGTCGGAGTCGAACGCGAGATGACCCCCGATGTGTACCAGCACGACCGCTGCAGGTGCGTGCCGGTCGGCCTTGGCCTCGAAGTCGTCGAACGACATGCACAGGTCGTGACGGTTGCAGTCGACGAACTCGACGTTCGCCCCCGCCGCGAGGAGCGCGAGGGGGGTCGCCATGAACGTGTTCGACGGGCACAGGACAGTGCGCCCGCGAAGCTCGAAGAACTCGAACGCGGCGAGTGCGGCCCCCGTCCAGCTCGAGGTCGCGACCGCGGCGAGCCCGTTCAGCGAAGACCACGCCTGCTCGAAGGCCTGCGTGAGAGGCCCGTCCGACCAGACTTCGGCGTCCAGAGCCTGCTCCCAGAGCGCAAAAAGGCGCTCGCGGTCGCGATGGTCGAATCCGATGGCGAATCTGTCGATATTCAAAGGCCCGAGGCCTGCCCTCGAGTTCCACGCCTGGCGGCGACGGTCACCCATGAGCATCTCATCAGATTCACCGGATGACCGGAAGGGTGGTGTCGATCCGCGAGGCGCGCTACCCTCGACCCATGGAGTCCGAGACGCCTCGCGCGGAGGCGCTGTCCCGAGCCGAGCTGCTGCGCGCCTCTCCGCCGATGTTCGAGTCGCGGCTTCTCGACCGCTTCACACGCGTGCATCCCGCCGTACCTCCGCTGCTGTTCCTGCCCGCGATCGCCGTCTGCGCGACCCTCGCTTTTCTTCAGGACAATCCGCTCGAAGCCGGCCCGGGTCTCGTCGCCGGCTACGCGCTCTGGACGTTCAGCGAGTACTGGATCCACCGCATCGTGTTCCACTTCGAGCCCGAGCAGGGCGCCGCGGCGCGATTCCACTGGATGATCCACGGAGCACATCACGATCATCCGAACGACCCGCGGCGGCTCGTGATGCCGCCGGTCGTCTCGCTACCCCTGGCCTCGGCCTTTTTCGGACTGTTCGTCCTCGCTTTTTCGCTGCCGCTGGCCTGGTCGATCGCGGCGGGTTTCTTTGCCGGATACCTCGCGTACGACATGCTCCATTACGCGCTGCACCACGCGCGGGCGCGCGGCCCGATCACCCGGAGGTTGCGCGAGCTGCACATGCGTCACCATTTCGAGGACGATCGCCGCGGATTCGCCGTCAGCGCGCCCTGGTGGGACATCGTGTTCGGCACGGCCTCACCGCGCACCCGCCGACAGGCGCGTGGCAAAGCCTCCGTTACCCAGTAACGACGCCGACGGCTCCGACGAGCAGTAGCGCGACGGCCAGCACGGCGGTCACGGCGGCGACGAGCGCGCCGGTGTGCCGATCGAGTCGAGCCCGCATCGAAGCGAGCGGCCGTTCCGCTCTCGGGCCGGCGAGACGGCGCAACGCAGCGATCGCCGCGAGCGGCGCGATGAACGCGACATTGAAGATGACGATCAAGACAAGCTGCCGCGGGAGGCTCTGATCGGAGCCGACGACCGCGGCGACGACGGCGAAGTACGGGAAGGCCGTCGGGAGCTCGACGGATGTGATCGCTGCGCCGAGGGCAAAGCTCGATCCCGCGGTGCGACGTTCATGGGCGAGCACGCGGCGGGCAACGCGGTCGCGGCGAAGCCAGAGCACGACGGCAACGGCCAGAGCGACCCCGCCGAGAACGAGTTCGATCAGGTGGGTCTCACGACGCCCCGGACGCGCAACCGCCGAGAGGATTGCGTGCCCGGGACCGAGCACGAGCACGACGCCACCGGAGAGGTAGACGGTGAAGACCCCGAGGGTGAAGTGCAGCAGACGCCGCGATGCATCAACGCCGGTGGCGAGATAGAGCGCCGGCGCGATGGTCGACGGATTGAGCGAGTCAGCGATGCCGACGGAGACGGCGAGAGCGACGAGCGCGAGCATGCGACGAGCTTGGCAGACCGCGCCGTCGGAGTACGCAGTCGCCGCTAGAGTCGCAGCCGTGACAGGACCGTGCGCGTTCTGATTCTGACCGCGAGCGTCGGCGAGGGGCACGATCTCCCGGCCCGCACGCTCGCTGCGCAATTACTGGCCGAGAGCCCGACCGTCGAGGTGGTGGTCGAGGACGGCCTGGAGCCGATGGGAAAGCTGGTGAAGGCGATCAGCGCCGACGCGGGACGGATTGTGTTCTTCCGCTTCCAGTGGGTGTGGGATCTCGGCTTCTGGTTCTTCGCGCAAGCCCGTCCGACGCGCTGGCTCAGCCAGACCCTCCTGACTCGAATCGGCGGCAACGGGCTCGTCAAGCTGATCGACGACGTCCGGCCGGACGTGATCGCGAGCACGTACCCGAACACGACCGAGGTGCTCGGCCGGCTGCGGCGCCTCGGCCGACTTGACATACCGGTCTGCTCGGCCATCACGGACCTCGCCGCGCTCGATTACTGGGCTGGTCCCGGAGTCGACGTCCATCTCATCACGCACCCGGAGTCGATCGACGAAGTGCGTCGGGTTGCGGGGCCGAATGCCCGCGTCAGCTGCGTCCACGGCTTCACCGCGCCGGACTTTCGCGTGCCGCTCGACGCGGCGGTGGCGCGCGCCCGGCTCGATCTGCCCGCCGAGGGAAAGGTCGTCCTCGTGTCGGGCGGCGGCTGGGGTGTCGGCGATATAGGCGGCGCGGTCGACGAGGCGCTACGGCTGGAGGAGGTCTCGCAAGTCGTCTGCCTCTGCGGTCGGAACGATTCACTTCGAGCGACGCTCGAGAAGCGTTTCGGAACGACCCGACGCGTCAGGATCGAGGGCTTCACCGATCGAATGCCGGAGTGGATGGCGGCCGCCGACGTTCTCGTCCACTCCACGGGAGGCTTGACGGTCCTCGAGGCCCTCATGCGCGGCCTTCCCGCCATCTCGTACGGCTGGGGCCGCGGCCACCTGCGCGTCAACAACGCGGCGTACCGCCGGTTCGGACTCGCCGACGTCGTTCCCACGAAAGATGAGCTGATGCCGGCCATCCGCCGCGCACTCAACCGCGGTCGCACGTCCGTCGACGGATTCCAGTCATTGCCGTCCGCCGCGTCCATGGTCCTGGCTGCTGCGGAAGGGCCTATCTCGGACCGCTGAGCGGTACCCACCGAAGGCCGATCCCGTCCGCGGCTTCGAGTACGCGCGGCAAAGCCGCCACTGTCTTTCGCCATGAGCCCGGCGCGCTGTAGTGGTCGGCGTCGTGCAACAGAACGATGTCGCCGGCAGCGAGCCCGCGGACAGCGTTTCGCGCGATCGTCGCCGGCGTCGCACGACGCGTCCAGTCCCTCCCCCACTTCGACCAGAGAACCGGCTGCCACCCGCGCCGCCGCACAAGCTTCAGCGCGCCGGCGCTGAACACGCCGTAGGGCGGCCGATAGCAGCGCGGCGTCTGCCCCGTCGCACCCACGATCACGTCCAGCCCCCGATCCAGGTCGCGCCCAAGGCTGCCCACGGTCCGGCGGAGCAACAGACGGTGCCTATACCCGTGCAAGCCGACCTCGTGTCCTGCGGCAGCAATCTCGGCAGCCAGCTCCGGGTAGCGGTCGACCTGTTCTCCGACGAGGAAGAACGTGGCATGCGCACCAGCAGCGCGGAGCAGCTCGAGGACCGCCGGAGTCCCCTCCCGGTGCGGCCCGTCGTCGAACGTGAGCGCGACGCCCTGCGTGTGCTCCGGCAGTTTCCGCTGAAGACGTAAAGCGTCGGCGAGCGGAGCGAATACAGGTGCCGGAGCGGGAGCGAACCACGTGGCGGCGGTCGCGAGACTCCCTGTCACTCGGTGCACGCGACCATCGTCCCAGGTCATCGCCCAACACCGCCCGAGGCGAGCTCGCTGACGGCCCGGGTCCGTGCGAGGAGCGTCGTTCCGACCGCGGCAACGAGAAGCCCGGCGACGATCGGGGCGCCGGCGAGCGGAGCCGAGGTCCAAGGCTCGCGTAGGAAGAGCGGCTCCATCAGAATCGGGAGGAACGTCTGCACCGCGGTCGTCAACGGCACGACGACCGTCGCCGGCCGCCGTTGGAAGGCGGTCATGCCCGTCAGGGTCGCGGCGATGCCCATGCCCACTCCGACAGCCGCCCAGATGACCGCGCCGACGAAGTAGCGCGAGCCGATGTCATCGCTCATCAGCTTCGTCGCGACGTTCGTCGCCGCGAATCCGGTGCCCGACGCCACCATGACGAGGAGAGCCGAGTCGAAACGGGTGCCCCTGACGGCGAATGGCACGAGCCCCGGGATCGAGAGGGCCGCCACCACGACCGCGACGGCCAGGATGCCGCGGTGGGTCTCGGTATGCGCGGGCGCGCCGGCCGCAACGAGCGCGACGCCGGCGACGATCGAGACGACGCCGATCCATTCGTGGATGCCAACCCGCTCGCCGAGCTTCCGCGATCCGATCCAGAGCAAGAGGAGCAGCCCGACCGCAAGCGCAGGCTGAACGACGATGAACGGCGCCGTTGCGAGCGCGAGGACCTGCGGACCGATGCCGACGATCCCGAGGATCCAGCCGATCAACCAACGCGGCCGGCGAAGGAGGCGGACGAGAAGGGAGAAGCGGAGGCTCAGCGACTTCGGCGTCGCCCGCGCCTCCAGCGCCTGCAGGGCCAGCCCGACGTTGAACAATGCCGAGGCGACGAGTGCACTCGCCAGACCGAGCAGTAACACGGCGGCACCGTAGCCCCGGTAGCGTGCGAGATGCCGCCGCCATGCGCTCTGGGACGCCTCCTGAACCTCGCTCTGCGCGAAGCGCTGATCTCGACGATGGGTGTTGCGGAAGCAGGGATGCGGTGGAGCGAAGGGCGGCCCGCCGCCGAGCGGCGGCGCGACGAGCGGTCTGCTGATCGCCTACGACTCCGCAGCGCCTCTCCCATGCAGCGCCTCTCCGAGTTTCGCGCGCGCGTACCAGCTCATGGAAGACCGCCCCGGACTGCTACATGGGCGCGGACCTGAGACCGGTGGCGGCGAGGGCGGTGCCGGCGAGCATGAAGGTGGCGGCGACTGCGAGTTGGGCGGCGCCGACGAACGAGGGGGCGTGCGCGGTCACCGAGCCGAACCACACTGCGGCAGCCACCGTCATCACGAGCATCGTTGCGCAGACGACGAGCGCGAGGCAGGAGTGCGCGCGCATCGGCGGAAGGCGCCGCGCGGCGACGACGGCAGCGTGCGTCCACGCGAAGAGTGAGAAGAGAGCGAAGGCGATGAACACCGAGACGGCAATGAAGTTGTGGCCGAGCGCGACTGCAGCGAGTGCGGCGGCGGCGACAATGGTTGCTGTCGCCGCAACGAGGACCGGCCGGCGGACGGCTACCCGACCGCCGCTGCGTACATCACGTGGGAAGGCGGGCAGTGCAAGCGCCACGCCAGCGAGAACGGCGGCGCTGCCGACCGCAGCCGCGACCTGGACGGCGTCAAACGCGGCTGTGGGGATGCCGCGGTCACCGCCGGGTACGACGACCTGCCAATGCTCGGAGGTCTTCTGAAACGCCATCCCGCCGATGACGAACAGCGACCAGGCCCAGAGCACGCGCAGCGGTGGCGGCCCGGAGCCGCGGAGTCGTTCGCCGAAACCGGCACGCAGGACGTTCGCGCGCACGCGCCAGGTGAGCGGCTCCTCCTCGAGCAGCGCGAGGAACTCCTCGCCGTATCGCGCGCGCCACCGCCGCGGGTATGCACGCAGCAGGATCTTCATGTCGACGCTGCAAGCCGCGTCGTGCCGACCTTGACGACCCGGCGAAGGCCGGAGAGCGAGTCAGCGAGCTCGGCCGTTCCAGCCGCGGTCAGGCGGTAGGGCCGTCGGCGCTCGTCGGCGTCGAGCGGCTCGATCAGGCCGCGCCGTTCGAGCCGCGTGATCGCCCCGTAGAGGGTGCCGGGGCCGAGGCGGACACCGGCGAACTGGTCAATGTCGAGGAGCAGCGCGTGGCCGTGCTTCGGCCCGGAGGAGAGGCTTGTGAGGATGAGCAGGCCGGGATCGTTCATCGCGCTAAACAATACTACGTGAAACGTAGTATTGCAACGTCGATGATCCGATCACAGGAGCGAGGCCTGCGCAGCGAGTACGAAGCCCCCGCTGCGTGAGGCCGAGTGATGCATGCGACGCGCCGGTAGTCAGTGGCGGCAGTACGCCTGCTTACGAAGCTGGCTCGCGAGCGCTATCCGCCGTATGCAGCGGCCTCGTCGCGCACGAGTTGCACGAGGTTGCCGAGCGCGATGTTGACGTCGAGGATGTGCAGGCCGAGTGACGGGTCGCTCAGCTCTGCAAGTAGCGGCCGCTGGTCGGGGCTTCCCGGCGTGTGCCTGACCTGCAGCCACGTCGCGGTGCCGGAGGTTCTGCAGACGGCTGTGTATTCGCCCGGGAACGACACCCACGGCGTGCTCACCTGCGGGGCGGCGCCTGCGCCGAGGAACTGCAAGAAAACCGACGGAACGTACGGGTCGAGGTGGGCCTGTCCGCCGGCGGGGGCGGCTGGGTTTACGCAGGCGATCGCGATGTCCGGCGTCTGGTTATGCGGCGCAAGCAGGCCGACGCCGGCGTCCGACGTCGTACGACCGAATTGGCTGTTCTTCGGTGGTTTGCTCGCGAACGTCGAATAGGCGATGACGCATCGTGTCTGCGTGCTCGAGCTGCAAAGCGGAAGGTGCTTGAAGTCGCCACCGACGGTGCGACCCTTCGCGATGGTGACATTGCCGCCGAGCAAGAGCGCGGAGACGACGTGGCGGCGAAGCGCGGGGTTGTTGTCGACCTGATCCCTGAGCAGCTTGATCAGGATCGACGCTCCCTGCGAGTGGCCGATGAACACTATCCCCCGGCCGTGGTTGTAATGGGCGAGGTAGGTACGGAACGCCGAGAGCACGCTGTCGTATGCGATCAATGCATCCGCCAGCGTTATGCGGCCAGGATGATTCAGCGCGCTCAGGGTGATCTGGCGGTAGACCGGTGCGTAGACATGGCAGACCTGGGAGAACCGCGAGGCCTGCGCGATCGCAACCTCCGCCTGCCGGACCCCAAGCGTCAGGTCGGAGTTGATTGTCGACTCGTCACTGACCGTCGGGTACACATAGAAACAGTCGACCTTCGGATCGCGCGTGACGGCGGCAGGTTCCGCCTGGGTCGAGCCGTTGCGCGCGATCGCGGTGGATGCCAGGCCCGCAGTACAGGGGTCGTCCGCCATGCCGGGCCGGCACAGCCAGGTGGTCCCGTATCGGTCAAGCGGCAGGCCGGAGGGCTTGGTATTCGTCGTCGTGTTGCGTGTCGCCCCGCCGCACCCGCTAAGGACAGTGGCGGCGGCGGCAAATCCGGCGAGCATGAGCAGCGCGTTTCTAGACGTCGCGTCTCCAGAGCAGTACCGCGGCCGCGGCGATCGTCGCGGCGGTGTACCCGGTGAAGAGCGCCAGGCCAGTCCACGGCCCGAGCGTGTGGTCTGGAGCGCCGAACTGCATGATCGCCTGCCCGGCATTGCTGGGGAGATACGGCGAGATCGCGTCGTCCCAACTCGACGGGAGCAACGTCAGCACCGGCGGGATCACGAACAGGATCGCCGCGAACGCCGCGATACCGCCGGCGGTATTTCGAACGATCGCGCCGACCCCGAACCCGAAGAGTCCCGCAAGAGTGAGGTATAGGGCGCCGCCGACGACCACGCGTGCGACGCCGGGGTCCGAGAACGACAGCGAAATGTCGCGACCGAACAAGGTGTGGCCCGCAAGGATCGACTGTGCGGAGAAGAACGCGATCAGCGTCGCGGGAACGCTGACGATCAGGGTGATCGTCCCGTAGACGCCAGCCTTGGCCCACAGGACAGGCAGCCGTTTCGGAACAGCCGTGAACGTCGCGCGGATCATCCCGGTCGAGTACTCGCCGGTGATCATGAGAACGCCGAGCACCCCGATCGCCAACTGCGCCACGCCGACGCCGATCAGGGTCGGCTCCAAGGGGTTGAAGGCCAGCTTGTCCTGGAGGCTCATCGTCGACCAGCGAACCGCGTTGATCACCGCAGGGATGATCGCGAAGACGATGGTCGCTGCGATACCGACGAGGAAGGTGTAAACCGTCGAGCGAAGCGAGCGGAACTTCGTCCACTCGGACAGCACCACACGTGCCTGGGTGACGTGACCCACGAAGGCCGGCGGACACGCTGGGATTGCGGCGGCGTTCATGCGCAGTGACAATTGAAGGTAGCGACAACGGGTCATCGGCCGCCTCAAGAGCAAGCGCGAGCTCTTGCGGGGTGCGCGCCACAGGAAGGTTCGAGCTTGCGGTGCGGCGAATCCCCTAGACCTGATCGAGGAGTGCCGTTCGCCGACCGCGGATCTCGCACCTGGATCTCGCACCTATGTAGGAGCGGCGATCGACGGGCGGGCACCTCTCTCTAGCGTGCCTTCATGTCGCTCACCGGACTTCTTGACGAACTCACAGCCTGGACTCACCCCGCTTTCACGTCTGGCAGCGAGGCTTCTGGCATGACGACGACACACACCCAGCCCCACATCGAGCGCCTTCTTCTGCAGATCCGCCGCCGTGTCGGCGAAATGGAGCGCCTCCGCGCACGCGGTGTGCGTGGCCCCGCACTCTCCGAGCGTGAGCAGGAGCTCGCGCGGGTTCGCGGCGAGCTCGCCCAAGCCGTGTCCCACCACACCCCCCGAGTCGCCTCGAAGGCTTCGCGCGCGGCGTAGAGGCACATCAGCGGACGACGCGACTGCGTCGCAAAGACGCGCAAAGACGTGCGCAACCCGCCCGACAGCAGCGCTGCGTCTCGGCCCGCTTGAACACGGACTCCATCTCTAGACCTCCCTGCCTAGCGTTTTGATCCCCCGTCGGCGCAGCGCACGGTCACGCAGGCGGCGCGGACCGCCCTCCGCGAAACGACAGCCGTCGCCTGACCTCACAGGTCGACCACGCACCGGTCGCCAGGGCGCGCTCGCCTCGCGTCCTGCCGACCCTGCTCACCCGTTGCGATCAACAAGCACCGAACTCCAGGAGCAACCGATGACCGCGAGCCGGCGGCATGGAGCATTTATGGAGCCAAGCAGTGGCAACCGGTGGCAAGCAGTCGCAAGATGGGTCTTGCTCGAAGACAGCTCAAATAGGCCGATCGTCAACCTGTGGCAATCCACGGCAACCGTTCCGGAGCGCATGGTAAGGAGGGGGTCGACGGTTCGAGTCCGTCAGAGGGCTCTGCAAAGGCAGCGCTTCGACCGCTGGTAGAGTCTCGTCGTCCTCGGCGCCCAAGGGCGACGCAAGCGGGGCCTCACGCCCTTGGCCCCGCAGACAAGTCCTCCCTCAGCAGCGTGGGTTGGAGTTCGTCGACTGTCGACCCGGTCGATGTCGTCCACGTCCTGGCGAGGAGGTTCATCTGATGGTTCCCCCTACGACGCAAGCCGGGCTCACGGAACGGTTGGCGCGGGCCTCCTCGGCGCACCCGCGTCGCGTACTGACGGCCTGGGGTGTCACAATCGTCGTCGCCCTCGGGCTCGCGGCGACGTCGTTGCACGGCCTGACGTCGAATGCGTCCGTGACCGGGAAGCCCGAGTCCGCGCGCGCGGCGGCTGCGATCGCGGCTGCCTTCCCGCCGACCGCGGCTGAGCGGCGGCAGCAGTCGAGCGACGCCGTCGTTGTCAGCTCGGACCGATACATGGCGGCCAGCCCGCAGTTTCGTGGATTCGTGACGCGCCTTGTCAGTGAGCTGCGCACGACCGGGAAGGTTCAGAACGTCGTCACACCTGCGCTGGTTGCGAAGAACGGACGCGCAGTTCTGCTTCCGATCCTGGTGGGCAGCGACGCGGCGAGCAAGCCGGTCATCGCGCTCACTCAGACCGCCAGCACGGCAGGTTTCAAGGTCACGGTCACCGGCGACCACACAGTCGCAAACGACTTCGGCACCCTCTCGACCAGCGACCTGAAGCACGGTGAGCTTGGCTTCGGGCTTCCCGCCGCGCTCATCATCCTGCTCCTCGTGTTCGGCGCGGTCATCGCCGGACTGATTCCCGTGCTGATCGCGATCATCTCGATCATGGTCGGACTCGGGCTCGTCACCCTGCTCTCGCTCGAGTTCAGCCTCTCCGTCTTCATCGTGAACATGCTGTTCGGCATGGGGCTCGCGCTCGGGATCGACTACACGCTCTTTGTCATCTCCCGCTACCGCGAGGAGCGCAGCGGCGGCGCCAAGCAGGAGGACGCGATCGCTCTCGCAGGAGCAACGGCGAGCCGGGCTGTCCTCTTCAGCGGCAGCACCTTCGTCGTCGCGCTCCTCGGACTGCTGCTTGTACCGACGAGCATCATGCGCAGTCTCGCCGCCGGCGCCATCGTCGTCGGCGTCATCTCGGTCGCCGCCGCGCTAACGCTCCTACCCGCACTGCTCGGCCTGCTCGGTGACCGCGTCAACGCGCTCCGGCTTCCGGTACTCGGCCGCAACCTCGGGCACGGCGACCCCAATGGAGGACGCTATTGGCGGGCCACCGTCGACCGTGTCTTGCGCAGGCCGGGACTGAGCCTCGCGCTCACGGCCGGCGCGATGATCGCGCTCGCTGTGCCGGTCCTCGGCCTGCACATCGGGGCGAGCGGCGTCGCGACGCTGCCGAACAGCTCACCATCCAAGCAGGGCTACCTCGCTCTCAAGAGCGCGTTCCCCACGCAGAGTCCCTACCCGGCGCAGATCGTTGTGCAAGGAGGCACGGCGGCGGTGCAGCCCGACCTGGTGGCGCTCGAGCGGCGCCTCGCCGCCGATCCGCGCTTC
>Ga0208219_1000142_pt1 | contig 29207 bp, 23 predicted proteins | sample NGESurshal072012_7_FD_184469 | JGI IMG/M metagenome (GOLD analysis project Ga0208219, IMG submission 184469) | Arctic peat soil microbial communities from Barrow, Alaska - NGEE Surface sample 53-2 shallow-072012 (SPAdes) | ecosystem: Environmental > Terrestrial > Soil > Wetlands > Peat ... | reverse complement strand
GTTTCCCGTCCAGGTAAGGCGGGTGACCCAGAGGCCCCTCCTTCCGAACCTCTACTCTCTGTGAGAGTGATCCAACGCCGAGTTAGACGGCGCAACTTCCCCATGCGGCCGGCTCTCCCGGCCCCGGAGTACTACGGCGGCTCCGTCTCGTCCGCGCCTTCGGCAGGCATCGCACCTATCCGCCCCGCCTCCCTGGCAAGAAGACGGCAGCGGAGCGGTCACGGACGGTTCCCGCGTTCACTGCTGACCCGTCGACGGGTTAGGCACCCGGCTCTGCCCCTGCGGCCTCGCCACGGTTACGCCGCAGGCATTCACCGTGGCCTCCCATCCCAGACTGGCAAGACCCGGACAGGAGTTCCCCGCCCGTGATGAGGGGCGGGTGCGCACCGCAGACCAGCCCGTATCCACCGGGTTTGAGCTGGCGGCACCTCAAGAGGCGTAACGACACCGGTTCCTCGCGTATACCTTCCCGTCTCGCTCACCGCGCCCGGCCCATCCGGCAGTGCCAGGCCGACGCGGCTTTGTCGAGGCTGCTCCCGCCCTCCCCGGCGATCCCCGGATCAGGCTGCCTCCAGCTCCAGCCCGCTGCTGCGACAGCGAGCCGATGGACGGTCTCTCACCTCCATCAGGTCAGACAGCGCCTCGCGGCGCACTGCCACAGGTGCCAGCGGTCATTGGCCTGGACCGCGCCGGGCAGCGCCCGCCGGACCGCCTCGGCGTAGGCACCGGACCCGTCCCGGCACACGACCTCGACGCCAGGGTGTCCGCGCAGCCACGCCTCGAGCACCTCAGCCTTACGGCCCGCCAGGACATCGACCCGCTCCCCGGTCTCAGCGTCGATCAGCACGGTCGCGTACGCGTGACCGCGGCGCAAGGCGAAGTCATCAACGCCGAGCACCCGCGGCACGCTGACCTCGGGCAGGGGAAGCTGCAGCAGTACTCGCAGCGCGGTGTGCCGCGAGAGCGGGATTCCCAGCGCCGTCAGCAGCCCCGCCCCGGCACGGCCCGCTAAGCTGCGGGCGACCGCACCGCACCGGCCTGGCCCGCCAGCCGCGTGGTGCGCCGCTTGTAGCGGTCCAGCACGCCGGGGACCTGCTCGCGGAACGTCTGGACCGGGCAGCCCGGGACCGGGCACCGCATCCGCCGCACCTGGACCCGGACCACCACCGGCCGCCCGTCCGCGGGCACGTCCGCGACCGTCCGCCCGCAATACCCACCTGGCCGGTCCCGGCGCCGCACTGCGGGCATGCGACCGGCCCGCCCGCCGTCCGCGCCCGGACCACGATCACGCCATCCTGGTCCGTCACATCCTCGATGACCACGGACGACAACCCAGAGAACACGATTCCCGCAAGCCCACCTATGTCACACGCGCCCAACCATGCCACACGTGACGAATCGTGGCACAACCTGACACGCTGTCACCACCGAAATTGAGACAGAGCCGTTCGTGGAACAGGCCCAGCCAAACCGCGTCAACCATCATCTGAACCTAGGCACAGGGGACACAGATGCACGCACATTGTGCAGCTGACGTAGATCGTTTAATCGGAGGCCTTGGGTCCACGCCCGGGATTTCGGCACCGTGAGCCCGGTCCTCGGCGCGGCGGCCGCGATCACCCTGACGGCCTCGCGGTGACCGGCGAGCACGCTCGGCGAATGGCTCCAACTTGTTTGACGGTGATCTGAGCACTAAACACCCTGCGGCGGCCGACGTTAGTACGGACACCGCCGCAGTAGCGACGAAGGCGAAGAGGCGGCACCAGCGAGTCACATGAGCTTGGTGTACGCGCACCGAGCGACGCGGCAGGGTGCTGCGGGTTAGCCCTAGACACAGACAGTAAGCCGTCAAACTTCGGCTTCTACCCTTTCTGCGTGCCCCGACATCGAAGTGTCCGCAGACGATCTTGCCCCCCGGTTTGCCCCCCACGGCATTGAACGCCAGTTGGGTGGGCGATGACATGGGGGGAGAAATGCTGCTGGAGAGGCGCCGACGAGATCTTGGCCCCCGGCTGGGATTGGGCCGCGTCTGTCAGCCGACGACCGCATTGCCTCTGAACTGGGGTTTTGCTTATGAATAGAACTGCTGACCTTCTCCCGGCCCGGGAAGAGGTCCTCGGATAGGAAGGCGGAAAACTCGCCTGACCTGCGGAGCCCCCTTACGGAATCGAACCGTAGACCTTCTCCTTACCATGGGACCACCAGAGCGTCGCTGTGGGCGCCGTGTGGCCGCTGAGCAGGCCCGACGCTGGCTCACGCGAGCATCCATTAGCTAGTGCCAGCCCTCCCGGGCCGCATTTTGCCCCCCAAACTGCCCCCTGGCCTAAATCACCTGACCGCGTCTGGCCAGGACCTCATACCGTCCGGTAGGAAGTCCCAGGCCGTGCACCAGGAGTCCAAGGGCCGCTACGGTGCCCCGCGGGTGCACGCCGAGCTGCGACGCCGCGGCCGCCGGCATGGCCGCAAGCGAGTGGCCCGGCTGATGCGCCAGGCCGGGCTGGCGGGCCGGGCGGCGAAGCGGTGGAAGAAGACCACCATCGCTGACCCGGCCGCCGCAGCGCGGGCGGACCGGATCCGCCGGGACTTCACCGCCGATGCGTCCCGGCTCAACGCGCGCTGGTGCGGCGACATCACCTACATCCGCACCTGGGAAGGGTGGCTGTTCCTGCCCACCGTCCTCGACATCGCCTCCCGCCGCATCGTGGGCTACGCGATGGCTGACCACCTGCGCACGAGCCTGGTCGCTGATGCGCTGGCTAACGCGGTCGCCGCCCGCGATCCAGGCCCGGGCGTGATCTTCCACTCCGATAGGGGCTGCCCGTTAGAAGCGGATTGGCCTCGGCGCTGAAGCGAGTCATGATTGAGGTATGGCAGTTCACCGGCGCGGCGGAGTTGACTGGAGCCGGCGTTCGTATACGGACAGCGACAGCCCCAACCACGTCGAGCTGCTGACGTGCGCGGACCTTGATGCGCTCTTCGAACTGCATGGTCATCTCCGGGCTACCAACCCGATCAGCGACGTTCTATGCGGATCGGCAGCAGCAAAATGATGCCCGATGACTATTCGTCGCATCTGGTCAGCCTGGGCGGTATTTACTGGAACGCCATAGCGAGTTCTGCATTGAATGAACTTGGGCTGCCGATCCGCCAGGTTGCCAACTGGGACACCAAGGGCAGGCAATATTTCGAGGTCGCGGAAGACGGGACGGTAATTCAGTACAGACCCGTCCCCGAGAAGAAGGGCGACCTGAAGATCCTGAAAAAGGATATCGCCCTGTTTGCGCGGGCCGTAAATTCTTTTAACCGAAAGCGGAGCATCACGATATGCAATGGCATGTACGCGCGAGGCACCTACGGTGCCGTGCGCGCGCTGACTGACATCCGGTTCCGTGATCGCAACGCGCAGTACCTCCGCGAGGGCTCCGGTGACAGCGATAATTACTGCATCCTCATGCGGGTGCCCATCGTCAACGGCGCGACACTCACCCAGGGCTGGACTGACGGCGACAACTTCAATCTCTTTGAATGACAGAGGTAAGGTTATGGGCAGAGGTAGGGTCACTGCGTTTGAGGATTCTTATCCTCACCACGAATCGCATAGGGAACCTCGGCCGCCGGCCATTGACGTGGAACCGGACGGCCGGATTTTCGACGCCGTCATCGTGCCAACGGCGCGGCCCGTAGCCTGCCTGGCTGAGGCGGCGCAGCTGGCTGAGGCGCTCGGGTGCTCCCTGGTCACGCTGCACAGCACGGAACGGACACGCGCGGCCGAGGCGGCATGGCGCCTGGGCGGGGACGTTGACCTCATTGCCATTGACGTTCCTCCGGAGCCTGGGCGCCTGAACCTGCCGGAGTGGCAGACGTCCGGGCTGCTGGCCGGGACGGTCTTCGAACGCCGCTCCGACGTGAGCGCCAAGCGCAATCTGGCCCTGCTGCTCGGCTACATGCTGGGCTGGTCGCGCGTCCTGTTCCTGGACGACGACATCACCGAGCTGGATCCGGGCGATATGCGGGCTGCCGGGCTGCTGCTGGACGGGCACAATGCCGTCGGCTTTCACAACGATGGTTACCCGGACACCTCGGTTGTCTGTCATGCCCACCGGATGGCCGGCGTGCGGCAGCAGGTGTTCGTCGGATCCGGGGCGCTGGCCGTTGAGTTGACGCGGAGCCGGTCGTTCTTCCCTGATGTCTATAACGATGACTGGTTTTTCCTGCTCGACGGCGACCGGCATCTGCAGCCCATAACCGTCAAGGGGCACATCCATCAGCACCCGTACGACCCGTTCCGGAGCCCGGATCGCGCTCGCAGCGAAGAGCTAGGCGAGGTGCTGGCCGAGGGCCTTTACTGGCTGATGGATCAGCATCGGTCAATAGCAGAAGCGGATCAGCAGTACTGGTCCAGCTTTTTGCCCCGGCGCGCTCAGTTCATTCGCAACGTCCTGGAGCTGGTGGAAACGGCTGCTGCCGATCCTCATGAAAAGGATCGCCAGATCGCCGCGCTGCGGGGCTCCCTGGACCGCCTCTTGCTGATTACCCCGGCATTGTGCGAGAGGTACCTCCATGCGTGGGAGGCCGATCAGCAGCAGTGGCGGCGCCACCTGAACCGGCTGCCGGTCGGCCTGCGGCGGTCAGCTGCCCTCGCTATGCTCACCCGCCCCGGGGCGGCCGGTCTGAGGTGGTGCCTCACCGGGCCAGGCCTGCAGAGGCCGGGCGTGGCCATAGGGGCCGGGGGCGCTCACCACGTGCTCAGAAGCCCACTGACCCAGCTAGACGCTGGCTGACCTGCTCGGCTTCTGGGGCACCGAGTTCGGTGTAGATCGACAGGGCCTGATGCCAGTTGTCGCGGGCCGCCTCGTCCTGCCCCAGGCTCTCGTGCAGCTCGGCGAGCCCTTCCAGCGCCTGGGCCTGCTCGTAGCGGTCGCCGATGGTCGTGGCAATGGCCAGAGCCTCATCATGAAGTTCCCGGACCGACTCCGCCATCCCGAGGGCAAGCCGAGTTCTGCCCAACCCGTTGAGCGCCGCGGCCTCGAGCGCGCGATCGCCAGTCTCACGCCCGACGACGAGCGCCTCCGTGTGATGCTGGAGCGCTTCCTCGTAGCGGGCCGACTGCGCGAAGATGACGCCGATGTCGTTGAGCGCATAGCCCTGCCGCGGCCTGTCCTTCGTAGTCTGGAACAGCACCAGCGACCGCTGCATGTGGTCGAGTGACTCCTCCAGGCGGTCCAGCCGCTTCAAGGCCAGGCCCATGTTGTTGAGGGCCGAACCCTGCCCGGTCAGGTCGTCAAGCTCCTCGAACCGGTGCAGCGCCTGCTCAAGATTCGCCAGCGCCGGCTCAAGCTCACCGAGGAGCAGCTGCACCAGGCCCAGGTCGCTGAGCGCGAACGCCGTCACGTCCGTCACCCCGGACTGCTCAGCCGCGGAAAGCGCCTGCTCCAGGTAATCGACGGCCGCCTGGTAGCGACCGAGGCGCTGGTACACGCTACCGAGGTTATGGAGGGCGCGAGCCTCCGCCGCGCCGTCGTGCAGATGCCTGGCTGCCTCGACGGCCGAGGTATGGAGCGTGACGGCGTCGTCGAAGTAACCGTAGACGTCCAGGAATCGGTAGAGCGTCGTGGATAGAGCGATCGCGTAGGCCGCCCAGGTGGTTTCTGCGGTTCGGGCGGCGACAGACAGGAGGGTGGCCCGTTCCGCATCCAGCCACTGGATGGCCTGGTCTATGGCGGCGAACTCGATCGGCGGCGGCCCGGTCGTGGCCGGAATGCTCGGCCTGCGGGCCTTTTCCTGGGGAAAGATGCTGTCCATGGCCAGCGAGGCGGAGCGGACGAAATAGTCGAACAGCCTTCGCAACGCCGCTTCCTGCTCCTCTTGCGGCTCCTCCTGCGACGCGAGATCGGCTGCGTAGACGCGCAGCAGGTCGTGCATCTGGTATCGCCGGGTCTGGGTCCGCTCGATCAGGTGCGCACGGACCAGCGAATCCACCAGTCGCCTCGCCCGCCATGGGGTCGTGTCCACCAGGACGGCCACGCTGGCCGGGTCGAACTCACGGCCTGGATGCAGTCCCAACAGCCGCAGCGCGCGTGCCTCAGCCGGGTCGAGGCTCCGGTAAGACCAGGAGAGGACGGACCGCACCGCGGTGTAGGGATCATCTCCGGCATCCAGCAAGTCGAGCCGGGTCTGTACATCCCTGAGGTCGGCCACCAGGTCCGACAGCGGCACGTCAGGACTGGAAACGGCCAGCTCGGCCGCGATGCGCAACGCCAGCGGCAGCCGTGCGCAGTGCTCTACCAGGGTCCGGGCGGCCTGCGGCTCTTCGACGACCCTCGCGCCGATCAGCATCCGCAGCAGGGCCAGGGCCTGCGCCTCCGGCAGCAGATCCAGGTTCACGCGGCGCGCGCCGTCGCGGGAGACCAGGCCGGGCAGGGTATCGCGGCTCGTAACGACAACCAGGCACGAGGACGTCCCGGGCAGCAGCGCGCGGACCTGCTCAGCGGAGCGCGCGTTGTCCAGGACGATCAGCATTCGGCGGCCGGCGGTCAGGCTCCGGAACCGGGCCGCTCGCGCATCGAGCTCGTGCGGGATGTCGGATGAAGCCACGCCCAGCGACCTGAGCAGCCCGGCTAGCGCCTCCGCGGGTGAGACCGCGGGGTCCGGCCCATATCCGCGCAGGTTCACGTACAGCTGCCCGTCCGGGAACTGGTCGCCGACCCGGTGCGCCCAGTGCGTGACGAGAGCGGTCTTTCCAACGCCCGCGGTGCCTGAGACCGCAGAGATCAGCACCGCGGCTGTCACTGGCGTGCCCTCGATCGAGGTGAGCAGCAGGTCCATCTCGGCGAGGTGCTCGATGCGATCGGTGAACTGATGGACGTCCGGCGGCAATTCGTGCGGCGGCGCGGAATCGGGCTGCACGGGGTGGAGGTGCACGCCGCCGACGATGGATCCCGCCTGGATAACCGCTCCCGCCGTGCCGGACAAGTCGTTTGTCGTGCCGGCGCAGGCCTGGCGCGGGTTAGCTTCGTCCGGCACGGCACGCTCCGTCCCCTCGGCTCCTGATTCCTGCAATCCCGCGACGCCCGCCGCGCCGATCGGCCATCACAGCGTGATATCGCCGTGAATGTCGCGGGCCTGGACGGCCTTGCCGACTTGGCCGGAGATCTGGTTGACCGTGCCCCCGTGATCCGCGTGACCGGTGGCCGATACCGCTTCCGCCCACTGGGAGCGGAGTTCGTCCCGGAACGCCGGATCAACCGCCTCCGCCTTCTGTAGTTCCTCGGCGAGCGCATGTACCTCAGGCGATTCGGGGGCGGCGCCCTCGGCCGCGGACAGCGCCGACAGGCCGGCCGGGCGCCTGGTGAACGCGGATTTGACGAAATCGTAGAGCGACGCGGCGCTCTTGTCCGCAAGGGACGCAGCAATGGCGACCAGTATCGAATCCAGCATGTCGGCTGCCTCCCGCGCGCTCAAAACCAGATATGACGGTAGCACGCTGGCTGCAGGCCAGGATGCCCGCCGGATGTCCCTTTTGTGCAGATTAGCCCCGGCCATTCCAGGGACTCGGTGGCCGCCCTTGCCCCCGGCGATGAACACCCCGCCGCTCACCGAAACGTAGGTCACCCAGCCGCAGCCCGAGGACCTCGCAGCGGCGCAGCCCGCCCAGCACCATCGCCGCGACCATCGCCCGGTCCCGGTGCGTGCGCAGCGCAGCGGTCAAAGCGTCCACCTCACCCGGGTCCAGGATCCGCGGCACCCGGACCAGCGGGACACCCTGGCCGGGCCGCTGCCGCTCCCGCCGGGTCGCCAGCCCCCGCGGCACCGGGTTCACGCTCACATCACCACGGGCCAGCAGGAACCCATACAGCCCCTGCACGCTCGACAGGCGCCGCCGCAGCGTCCGGGCCGACACCCCCCCGCCAGCATCCGGGCCGGCTACCTGCAGCCGGCCTTCCCCACCGGTGCGCTGCGCGGTCATGAACGCCAGCACATCGGCTGGGCGGACCCGCCGCGGCGTCTTCCCCACCACGGTGAAGAAGACCTTCAGGTCATAGGCAACGGCCAGAACCGTGTCCGGACGGCACCGCCCCCTGAGGAATTCCAGGTACTCATCCAGCAGCGAAACACCCAGCCGCACCATAAGCTCCCCAGCGGCGTTCCGCGACCGGACCAGGCGCACAGCAGTCACAGGCATTCAGGCCCCCATCTCCATAAGGACAGGCCTGTCAGCCTGCCAAGATCCTTATGAAGATCACCCGCATATCATGCATGTGCGGTCGTCTCTGTGACGGACCGGAACAACGGGTCGCCGCGGCTTGTCAGCGCCCAGAACCCCGCGACGGCCCCGTTGACCGCGCGTCTGTGCAGTACACCTGTGACGGGCCCAGCGGTCGCGCGCTGGGGGCACGCGATTCCCGCCAAGGCAAGCGCCCGCCGAGATCTTGCCCCCCTGATTGCCCCCGGTTGCTAGCAAGAGCACCCAGACCCGGTCAGCCCAGTGATGGCTACAAGCCGGTGACCTGCGAGATCACCCGTGAGCGAACCGCAGACCTTCTCTCTCATTGGTCATAGTCCCAAGAGAGGTCTCCAGATATAGATCCGAAAAACGCTCCTGACCTGTGGATCCCCCTTACGGAATCGAACCGTAGACCTTCTCCTTACCATGGACCACCAGAAGGTCGCCGGTTGGCCACCGATTTGAACCGACGAAAGTGAGCGGACCCGGTCAGCTGCGCCCCACACCGCTTCCCCGCAGCAAGCGCATGCCCCACGTCAGCCGGAAAATCGTGTCCTCTGCCCGGCCGATCTGGGCAGTCTGGGCCACTCCCTGCAACCGGCTTTCCCCGGGACACCCCGGCAATAGATTACGGTGTACCATACGCCGTATGGTCTTCGTAGAGGTACGCCGCCAAAGAGGGGTAGAGCAATGAGCGTCCGCCATGCACTGCTGGCGCTTCTGAGTGAAGGTCCGAAGTACGGGTTCCAGCTCCGCCAGGAGTTCGAGGAGGGCACAGGAGACGTTTGGCCGCTCAACATCGGCCAGGTGTACTCGACGCTCCAGCGGCTCGAGCACTCAGGCCACATCGAGTCCGACGACCTGGCTGACGAAGGTCCTCAGAAGGTCTTCCGCCTCACCGAGGAGGGCAAAGCAGAGCTCGACCGCTGGCTCTCGACGCCGACCGACATGACCTCGCCGCCTCGGGACGAGCTCGTGATCAAGGTCCTTTCGGCCCTTCGGGTACCCGGCCTAGACGTCAACGACCTGATCCAGCTCCATCGCCGGCATCTCGTCGAGCTCATGCAGCAGTGGACGCACCTGAAGGACGAAGAGGCTGACGCCGATCTTGCCTTCGCTCTTGTGGCCGACGCCGAGCTGTCCCGATTGGACTCGGTCATCCGCTGGCTTGACCAGGCCGAAGGGCGGCTGATGCGAGCCGAACTTGAACCCGCAGTTCCCTCGACGGTGCCGCGCTTGCGGCGAAGGCTGGTGGCGCGGCGATGAGCTTTCTCGAAATCCGGAACGTCTCCAAGTCCTATGCCGCGGGCTCGACTCTCGTGCACGCCCTCATCGGCGCTTCGCTCTCGGCCGATCGCGGCAACCTGGTCGCGGTGATGGGACCGTCGGGGTCAGGGAAGTCCAGCCTCCTGGCGATCGCCGGCAGCCTCGAGGAGCCGACGAGCGGTGAGGTGCTGATCGACGGCAAATCGCTCGCGTCGATGTCCTACAACGACAAGGCGCGGCTTCGCCGCCGCATGATCGGCTACGTCTTCCAGGACTTCAACTTGCTCGCCGGGCTCACCGCGCTCGAGAATGTCGCCCTTCCGCTCGAGCTCGATGACCTTCCGCCGAGAAAGGCACGGATCGCCGCGATGGCTGCGCTGGAGAACATCGGGATCGCCGAGCGGGCTGGGCACTTCCCCGACGAGCTCTCGGGAGGAGAACGCCAACGGGTCGCCATCGCCCGCGCCGTCGTCGGTGAGCGCCATCTCCTGCTCGCCGACGAGCCTTCGGGCGCGCTTGACTCCGCCAACGGGGACGCGGTGATGAAGATGATCCGTCGCGCCTGCAAGCAGGGCATCGCCGCGGTCATCGTGACCCACGATGCCCACCTCGCATCATGGGCCGACCGCGTCGTCTTCCTCAAGGACGGTCGCATCATCGACCAGACGGTGCCACCTCCGAGCGCGGAGTCACTTCTCGCTCCGGCGCCAACCCGATGACCGTCTCGGTCGCAGCGCCGCCCGGCGAGGATCGTCGGGCCCGGGGCAGCACGCCGTCCCGGTGCGCGGTGGTTCGCTGGGCATGGCGCTTGTTCCGCCGGGAGTGGCGCCAACAGCTTCTGGTCCTGGCCTTGATCGTCGTGGCCGTCGCCGCGACGATCGTCGGCTCAGCGGTGGCGACCAACACGCCCCCGCCGGCGAACTCAGAGTTCGGAACCGCTCAGGACGCGGCCACCTTCGCCGGGACCGACCCTCGTCTTGCCACCGGGATCGCCGCGTTGGAGCACCGCTTCGGGGCGGTCGACGTCATCGAGAACAAGACGCTGAAGGTTCCCGGCTCGGTCGATACCTACGAGCTCCGAGCCCAGAACCCCAGCGGCCCCTACGGCCAACCGACGCTGTCCCTCGTTTCGGGCCACTACCCAGCTGCACCAGACCAGGTCGCCGTCACAGCGGGAGTCGCATCCGACTTCACCCTGACGGCCGGCAAAACCTGGAACGTCGGAGGGCAAGCCCGGCGGGTGGTAGGCATCATCGAGAACCCACAGAACCTCCTCGACGAGTTCGCCCTCGTCCTGCCTGGACAGGTGAAGTCCCCGAACCAGGTCACGGTGCTCTTCGACGCACCAGGAGTGGCACCGCGCTCGATCGGCGAGCCTTGCGCCACTTGCGGCCCCTACGGCAGCCGTGGCTCCAATGTGAGCACTCCGGCTTCTGCAGCGCAGAGCAACAGCATCAACCCGGAGACTCTCTCCCTTGTCGTGCTCACGATCGGCATGCTCCTGATCGCGCTCGTGGCGGTGGGCGGCTTCACCGTGCTCGCCCAGCGCCGGCAGCGCTCGCTCGGCATGCTGGCATCGATCGGCGCCACCAAAAGGAATCTCTCCCTTGTCGTGCGGGCGAACGGACTCATCGTGGGCGTCGTCGGGGCGGTGATCGGGACCGCCTTGGGTTTTGTCGCCTGGGTCGCCTATCGACCCAGCCTCGAGCAAAGTGCCCACCACCTGATCGGCGTCCTCACCCTGCCTTGGCTCGTCATCGCTGCTGCGATTCTGCTCGCCATCGTCGCGACCTACCTGGCGGCCACGCGGCCCGCCCGCTCCATCACGAGGCTCTCCGTCATGGCCGCCCTGTCCGGCCGTCCCGCCCCACCCAAACAGGTTCACCGATCAGCGCTGCCCGGGATCGTGTTTCTCGTCATTGCGTTCCTCCTCCTCGGCTACTCCGGCAGCACAGGCGCAGGCAGCGGCAGCACAGGCACACCCGAACTCGTTCTCGGGATCGTCGCCCTCATTCCCGCGATCATCCTGCTGGCGCCGGTTTTCCTCGTCGGGCTCGGGCGGCTCGCCCGGCACGCCCCCGTTGCCGTCCGGATCGCTCTCCGTGACCTCGCTCGCTACCGGGCTCGATCAGCCTCGGCCCTCGCCGCGATCGGCCTCGGCGTGATGATCGCGGTGCTCATCGCCATCTTTGCCCAGGCTCGCTACTCCGACATCTGGGACCCGGCCGGCCCGAACCTCGCCTCGAACCAGGCGAACGTCGAGACAGGACCGCCCCCGAACCCCTCTGCGCAGCAGGTGAAGTCGTGGTCACTTGCCGCCCCTCGTGTCGGCGAGGCGCTCGGGGCGCAACAGGTCGCCGCGCTCTATTTGGTCGGCAACCTCCAGAACAGCACCGGATCGGAGTCCTCCAACCAGTCGCTCACCGTCGCCACTCCCCAGCTGCTGCGAGTCCTCGGCATCCGCCAGTCAGAGATCGCGCCAAATGCCGACGTTGTGACCTCGCTGCCAGGCTTCGCTGGTGTATCGGGTATGGAGTTCGCCTTTTGCGAGAAGTTCGCCCCGATCGGTCGGACGAACAGCGGGAATTCGATACAGAGTTTCAACTGCACCAAGAACGGTGGGCTGACACACCCCGTGATCCAGTACCTCGCGGCGCTGCCGACAGGGATTCACGCACCCGACATGTTGGTCACGGAACACGCGGTCCATGAGCTCAGAATCTCCTCGACGGTCATCGGGTCGCCGATCGGGTGGTTCGCCGACGCTGCCCAGCCGTTCACCGCCGAGCAGATCCACAATGCGCAAGCAATCGCGGCGGCGGCAGGCCTGAGCATCGAGACCAGGAACGACGAACCGACGTCTTCGACCATAGTCAACTGGGCCACGGTCTTCGGCATCGCGATAGCGCTTTGCATCTTGGCCATGAGCGTCGGCCTGATCCGAAGCGAGACCGCCAATGACCTACGGACCCTCGCCGCCACCGGAGCGAGCAGCTACACCCGCCGGACACTGACCGCCGCGACCGCGGGAGCGCTCGGCTTCCTCGGAGCCGTCCTCGGCACATTGGCCGCCTACATCGGTGTCATCGGCTGGTTGCGAGGCCACTCAGTCAACGGCGGCATCGCCGCACTCGGAAACGTGCCCGTGGCAAATCTTCTGGTGATCCTTGTCGGCCTGCCCCTTGTTGCGACTGCGGCCGGCTGGCTGCTTGCCGGCCGCCAGCCGTCGGGCATCGCCCGTCAACCGATTGAGTGACTCCAGCTACTCAGCCGGTCTCCCAGCGGTGCCTGCCTGAGATTCTGAGCACTCGTGCCGATGGTCCAACGTGGGCAGGGCGGCTCCGCGCCCGGCCGCTGTGCCCAACGACGTCGGTATCGGCCGGGAGCGCACCCTCGGGCGCGTCGAAGAGCTCTTCGACAAGATGCTGGCGACGCGGGATCCCGGCGCGCCGGATGTCTGGGGAGTCGGCATCGGACTACCCGCGCCTGTCGAGTTCTCCGCAGGCCGGCCCGACACCTCCGTCATCTGCCGCTGCGGAAATACCAGCTGCCTGGAGGCAATCGCCGGCGGTGCGGCCATCGCCGGCGGTGCGGCCATCGCCCGCGACGCGGCCGCCGCGGCGCGGAGCGGCCGGAGCACCTTCCTCGCCGACCGGCTCACCGAGCGCGAGGCCACCACCGTACGCGACGTCATCGAAGCGGCCGGGCATGGCGATGTCGTGGCCGTGGAACTGCTGAATCGCTCCGGCAACCTGGTCGGCCGGATGCTCGCCACGCTGGTGAGCTTCTACAACCCGTCGCTGGTCATCATCGGCGGCGGCGCCGCGGCAGGCGACATGTTCCTCGCCACCATCCGGCAGAGCGTCTACCGGCGGTCCCTGCCCCTCGCCACCCGCGATCTGCGGGTGGTCAGATCCTCGAACATTGAGACCACCGGGCTGCGCGGCGCCGCATTCGTGGTCCTGGACGAACTCTTCTCCCGGGCACGCCTAGGCCAGTGGATCAACCAAGGAAGCCCCGCCGGGCAACCCGGGCTGAGCGAAGCCACCTAAATCGCGACTTCTGCCCTCAGGGGGACGTGGAGCGTCAGGCCCAGCAGGCCTCGGCGTGTCTGCCCGGCCGCCCGCGCCAGTGCCTGCGCCCGCGGCCACGACACGTCTGGCCCTCCGCTTAACGATCTTGCCCCCCGATTTGCCCCCCAACGGGCACTGAACGCCGGATGGCAGCCGTTCACAGGCGAGAGCAAAAGAGCCGGTCAGAGAGGCTATGGTCGAGATCTTGCGCCCGACTGGAACTGTCCCGCATCTGTCAGGCAACGACACATCGGCTCTGACCTGGGATTTTGCTTACGAGTTGAGCTCCGGACCTTCTCCCTGCATCGGAAGCGGTCCTCGGATAGGTAGACGAAAAACCCGTCTGACCTGCGGAGCCCCCTTACGGAATCGAACCGTAGACCTTCTCCTTACCATGTATCGCTCTGCAGATGTACAGCCCCAGGTAGAGCAGCTGACCTGCCGAAACACGAGCACAGACAGACACTCACAAGCGCCAGACGAGCCCTCACAAGCGCCGTTTGCCACTCAATCTGCCACCCAGATTGATCTTGCGGCGCCGAAACTGGCCCGATCTGCATACTATCGACGATCCGCTATACTTGAAGCGTGGATCCGGAACTGGCCATGGCGGGGACCTTGCTGCGCCAGGCGCGCAAGCGGGCTGGCCTGTCCCAGGTGGACTTGGCCAGCCGGGCGAGCGTAACGCAGAGCGTGATCAGCGCGTATGAGTCCGGGCAGCGCCAGCCCTCCCTCCCGGCGCTCGCGCGGCTCATCGATGCGGCCGGCTTCGAGCTAACGCTGGGCTTGCGGCGGCAGCCGGGCCGCCTGCGGCGGCTGTCGGGGCCCGTGGGCCGCCGGGTGCGCCGCCACCGGGAGGACCTGGTCGCCGCCGCAGCAGCGCATGGGGTAAGCAACCTGCGCGTATTCGGTAGCGTGGCCCGCGGCGAAGATCGCGCCGATAGTGACGTGGACCTGCTCGCTGACTTCCCGCCCGGGCTTAGCCTGTTCGGGCTGGGCCGCCTCGAGGCTGAACTCGAAGGCATCCTCGGCACCCGGGTCGACCTGATCCCCGCCGCGGACCTCAAACCCGGCGCCCGTGAACGAGTCGAATCTGACCTGATCGCGTTATGAGTTACCGGGAACGCCAGCGGCTAGCCGATATCCAGGCTGCGATCGACGCGACCCGCTCCCACCCGCAACGCGGCGACCTGACCGACAGGCTGATCTTCGACGCGGTCCGCATATCGGGATCCTCGCGATGTCGGAGGGTCCGGCCTAAAGGGTGTCACTGCCTCCCATGTGCGCACGATGTGCCAGTTATTAGTCGTGGACACGGATGAGAATGGCAGCGCCAGTGTCGCCGGCTGCGCAGCCGGTGAAGAGCCCGGTACCGCCGCCGCGGAGTCGGAGTTCCTCGATAAGCTCAGTGACCGAGCGCAAGCCTGTGGGTGCCTGGGGGTGGCCGAAGATGAGGCTGCATCCGTAGGCATTCATGCGATCGAGCGGATATCCGGTCTGCCTTGAAAAGTAAATATCATTGACGGCAAACGGGTTGTGCGTCGTGACGGCGTCCAGTTGATCGAATGTCAGGCCGGCGTCATCGAGCGCGACGCGAGCGGCCGGTACAGGCGCTTCGGGCATGTGCGTCTTGCGGACACGCGAGAAACCTGCGGAAAGGATGGTGGCGACTCCCTCGCCCTGGCTCATGTCGCGTGCCTGCTCGGTGGTGGTCACGATCGCGCCGGCGCAGCCATCGGCAGGATGCGTCTGCGTAGCGAAGGTATGCAGCCCGTCCGGGCTGGCCGGGCGCAGGCCGGTGATCTCTTCTAGGATTACCGGGCGGACGCCCTCGTCGGCATCGACGACCGAGGTTTTCCGCCGTTGCTGAATCTCTGCCTCGACCATGTACCGTCGCTGGAAGGCGCGATCGTCGGCCAGTGATTTCTGGTACTGCTCGGAGCGCATCGCCGCAAGTTCATCGAGTTCGGCTCTGGACACCGAGCCTTCCCGTGCCACGGTGTCGCCGGCTTCGAGCATTGACGTCGATGCCCACGGATCCTTGGCAAAACTGTCGAGGACCCAGTGGGTGGACAGTGGCGCACCGCCCTGCGCTCCCGGCTGGGGGTAGAGAACCTGCGGGCCATTGCTGGTCCGGTCGGTGGTGACAACAAGCGTCGTGCTGCCGCCAGCGCTGACCCGGGCAGTGGCAGCACCGAGGCAGGCAACAGATGTTGCGCACGCCTGGCTGATCATCGGCCCGCTCACCCCGGCTGCGCCGATCCGGGCGGCGAGCAGTGGCGCACCATAGAAGATGTCGGGCTGGGGAACTGTCCAGCCCAGGATCATCTCCTCGATGACGGCCGGATCGAGTCCGCGGTCGGCCAGGGCCCGGGCGGTGACGTCAGCCGCCAGGTCGAGGCTGGATACCCCGGCGAGAGCGCCCTGCCATTTGGTGAACGGTGAGCTCCAGGCGAATCCGGCCGGGATGGCGACGTTGCTATACCGCATGCGACCTCTTCCTCGCGGGCGTGATGACCTTCTCCGGGACTGGGTCCGCATAGAGAAGCTCGACCAGTTCAGCCCGGTTGGCCAGAACACGCCGCTGGTTCACGTAACCCTTGTCGGTGATCTCGCCGTCGTCCAGGCTGGCCGGCCGGGCCAGCACGATCAGCCGCTCGATGCGGCCGGCTGAGCCCTGGCCGGAGTTCAGCGTGACGAGCACGGCCCCCAGATGCTCAGCGAGCTGCCGCGAATACAGGACCGGCCCGTCGCTCAGCCAGGTCCCGGCCAAGTCCTCTGGCAATTCCGCGGGATTGAGCCAGGCCAGGGCGCCGACCGTGTCACGGTCCTGCCCGGTGATGACGGCGTCGCCAATCACGGGTGCCGCCGAGAGCAGCACCGTCCGTAGGGCGCCCACCCGGACGAAGGTGCCGGTGGACAACTTGAAATCCTCGGCCAGCCGCCCCCGGAACAGCAGTCCCCGGGCCGGGTCGGCCGGGTCGGCAAAGCTGACCGCGTCCCCCGGGCAGTAGAAGCCCTCGTCATCGAAGGCGGCCGTAGCCAGGTCGGGGCGGCTCAGGTAGCCGGGGGTGACGGCGACGCCCGCGACCCGGATCTCATAGACATCAGCATCGTCCGGCACCAGCTTCAGTATCACGCCGGGAAGGGGGTTCCCGATGCAGCGACCATCGGCGTAGCCGAAGTGCGCCGTGGTCGCGGCGGGCGCGGTCTCGGTGGTTCCCCACGACCCGGTCACGGGGACATCCCGGCCGGTGACTTCCCCGGCTAGCGTCTCCAGGCGGCTGCGCAACGCGGACGGCAGGGCCGCGGCCGCGTTGAAGACCAGCCTGATCCGCGCGAAGAACTGCCCGGCCAGCTCGTGATCGGCCTCCAGCGCGGGGACTAGCTGGGCATACCCGGCCGGCACGTTGAACGCCATGGTCGGGGACACATCCCGGTAGTTCGCGAGCGTCGCGCCAATCAGGCTGGGCGCTGGCCGCCCCTCGTCTATATAAAGGGTGCCGCCGTTGGCCAGCACCATATTCATGTTGTGGCTGCCGCCGAACGTGTGGCTCCAGGGGAGCCAGTCCACGAGCACCGGACGCTCCTCCGCGAGGAACGGCCACGCCTGCCGCATCATCTGCTGATTTGCGCACAGCATCCCGTGGGTGGTGAGGACGCCCTTGGGGATTCCCGTCGAGCCGGAGGTGAAAAGGATCTTCGCCACCGACGCTCCGGTCACCGAGGCGGACGTTTCCTCCGCCGCCACCGCCGCTGCAGCGGTGGCCAGCAGCGTCGGCAGCGAGTGCTCCTTCGGGCCGCCCTCCTCCGCGATGACGAGAGGATCGCCGGCCAGCGCGCCGATGGCCGCGGCGAACGGCGGCACGGTCTCCACGTACACCGCTCCGGGCCGCACCAGGCCGCCGATCACCCTGAGCCGCTCATGGTCCTTGCTCTGCAGCGAATACGCCACGCTGACGGGCACCACCGGAACACCGGCCAGATACGCGCCCATGGTCACGAGGAAATGGCCGATCGAGTTACCCGACAGGATCATCAGCGGACGCTCCGCCGAAAGGCCACGGTCGAGCAGCCCCTGACTGACGGAATTCGCGGCGGCCAGGACCTCGCCGTAACTGAGTACTTCCCACGGGCCACCCGCGGTGCGCTGTGCCACGCAGGGGTAGGCGGCCTCCGCCGCAGCCCAGGAACGCAGCCATCCCGCGGCAGTCGCCGGGTAAGGCGCCAGTGGTTCCGGCGACGCGAGCAGAACACTGCCATCGGCCCTGTCCTGCCGGACTACGGAGGGCGCCGCGAAGAGCTCGCTCATCTCGCCATGCATCAGCCGTCCTTGCGTTTGATGACTCGGTAGACCTATTTCATTGTTGGCAGTCAGGCGCGGACGGCGGCCACCCAGTCGCGCAGGACAGCGATGTCGGTCTCGCGGGTCAGCGATTCGGCGGTGACCACTACGCCGGGGACGTGGCCCGGAGTATGAAGGTCCTGGGATGCGGCGGAGGGAAGCCCGTAGCGGGCGACGGTGTGCGAGAGCGCCAGCGCCTGATGAAACCGTGCGACGTTGGCCAGCGTCGCCAGCGACGTGCCGGCCAGTTCCGCATGGTCCGCCACGATGAGCACATCGGCGCCGGCGGCCAGGAACTCCCGCCCGAGCCCGACGACGACGTCTGCTGCCATGGCGCTCGCCCCGGCCGTTTCCGCTGGGCCGCCCAATCCGGCGATGGTAGCTGGGCCGGGCAGCACGGCGGCCAGCGCGATCGCATCGCCGTAGGCTGCCCGCAGCCGGCGCGTGGCCTCCAGCGCGACCTTCAGCTGGTCACTGGCGAGAACGGACTCGGCGCTTGCGCAGCCGGCCAGCAGTACGGCGGGGTCGGTGACCGGTACGCCGTCCGGGCCGACAGCCTCGATCAGGTCCCGCAGCGCGTTAGCCAGCTGGGTGGCGTCGTAGACGAAGTCCTCGGCGTCCCGCTCGGCGATACGCGCGGACACGCGCAGCGCGAGCGGGACCGCCAGGGTCCCGCCCGGCTGCCCGGCCGCCAGACTGCGGGCCACCGCGCGCGGCGTGCTCACCGGGTCACATCCGGATGAGCGGGTTCACGACCGCCCCGTCCGGCCAGGACCCGAAGAACTCCAGGATCTCCTCGGGTGGCTTGCGCTGGCTCCACTCGGCCTCGAACTCCTCATAGGGGCGGCCGCGCTGCAGCCGCGCCGCTATCTGCGCGGCCCGCTCGGCCCGGGTCGCGTCCGCGTCGACCTGGCCGCGCCCGGTGAGCACGACCCCGTAGACGTTGCGGGCGATGTCTGCGGACACGAGGTTCTTGGTCACGTCCCGGGCCACCTCCTCGGGGGCACGGTCCAGCGGGTCACCGTAGCCGGTGCCGCCAGTGGACAGCCCGACGATGATGGCATCCCCGCCGTTGACCGGGTGGACCGCGCTGCCGTACGGCTGCGCCACTACTGTGCCGCCGAACTCGCCGGCCAGCAGCGCCTCCAGGGTGAGAGTGCCCACCGTGGCCGACGCGAGGGCCTCACCCACGTTGATACCGGCCAGCACGATGCCGGGCACGGTGGGCTGCGCGTAGCCGCCGAACAGCGGCTGCGGGGTCTGGATCCGCGAGTTGTCCGCGATCGCCATCTGGAACAGGTACGGCACGTGGTGGGTGACCCACAGCTGGGCGGTGCCGACCCCGCCGCGGTGCTTACCCGCGCCGCCGCTGTCCTTCCAGTGCGAGCTGAACGGGATGATCATGGGAAACTCGTTCTCCATGCTCTCCACGTCGGGCGCCCGGCCGAACGCGCACCAGGGGAAGCCATAGGCGTCCATGCCATCACTGGTGGCGCGGGCCCCCTGTCCCTCGGTGTTAATCGGGTAGGCGATCATGTCGGCGAACATGGCGCCCCACTGGCTCATCCCGGCCAGCACGATCGCGTTCCCGCCGTTACCCTGGCTCGCCGCCACCTGCCGCCACTCATCCGAACCGAACCGGGCCCGGCTCACGCAGTTGGCCACCGCGCTCATCGCCCCGGTCGCGGCCATCACCGAGCAGGACGTCGCGGCCCGCGCATCGGGGGAGAGCATCGAGTTAGGCGGGAACACGAAGTCGATCGGCTGGAAGGTGGCCGAGCTGACCGGCAGGTCATGGAAGACGTACTCGTAGATGTAGTTGGCCATGTGCCCGATGACCGCCTGCGGGTGCGCGTTGTAGCTGGACGGCGTCTCCGGGCTGGTCCCGGTGAAGTCGAAGAGAAGATGGTCACCCTGCTTAATCATGGTCATCGAGCAGTTGCGCATCAGCCCCCCGGCCAGGCCGGCCGCGTCGCTGAACGTCACCGCCCGGTAAGTGCCGTCCGCCCAGTCCGCGATGCGCCGCCGGGCGCCTGCCTCGGCCTCGTCCAGCATCCGGCGCATCAGGCCGATGACGAAGTCCTTGCCCTCGCGCCGGAACATCTCCAGCAGCCGGATCCGGACCCGGTCGGCTGTGGTGGCCCGGGCCCGCATGTCCACGGTGACGTTGGCTTCGGCGCGGATGCCGAAGGCCGCGAACATCTCCAGCACGTCGTGGTTGATACGGAAGTTGGTGCCGACCCGCATCGGGGGGAGGTTCATGCCCTCTTCGAAACGGGCCTTGGCGGTCAGCGGCATCCCGCCAGGCTCGACCGCGCCGGTCTCGGTGGTGTGTGACAGCGCGGCGGTCCAGGCGACCAGTTCACCCTCGAAGAAGACCGGCATGATCGCGACCTGGTCGGGGTTGTGGATCCCGCCGTACAGCGCGTCGTTGGTGTACCAGATGTCGCCGTCGTTGATGCCCGGATTCTCCGAGTGCCGGGCCAGGATGTACTTGATCACGATGGGCGGGATGACGGCGTGCAGGTAGGTGCCAGCCGACGCGTTCACCAGGTCGCCCGCGGCGTTGAACATGGCCACGATCGAGTCGCCCGCCACGCCCATGGACGACCGGGAGGAGCGCATGAAGATCTCGTAGCCCTCGTCCAGGACGTCCGCGGTGCGCTGAATGGCGATCTCGTAGTCGCCCGGCGCGAGCTGATCGGCACACTTGCGCTCGTACGGGCTGGGCTCCGTGACCTTGAGTGCAGCCAGTTTCTCTTCCAGGGTGGGGTACGTCATCACTTCACCTCGCTGGGGGCAGCTGCGTCTTCGAGGATGCCGAGGCCGTGCGGATCGATACGGAACTGCTGCCCGGGCGGGATGACGATCGTGGAGTACTCCATCTCCGCGATGGCGGGGCCAGTGATCAGATTGCCAGGCTGCAGCGCGTCGAAGGAGTACACGTCAGTGTCCCGTCGTTCGCCAAGCTCAGGCCAGTACGCCGAGCGGCTCGACGTCCGGGCGGCCGCCGGGTCCGCGTCCTGCAGCGGGTGGACGGGGAGCTGGAGCTTCTCAGTGATCACCGTGGCCTTGAGGATGATCCCGTCGATGTACACCCCGCCAGGCTTGTTGATCACGTGCGGGCTGAAGGCCTCGGCGAATTCCTTCTCGAAGTCGTCGTACACCCGCTGCGCGTCGTCGTCGGACTCGATCGCCAGCACCGGGCAGGACACCCGCTTGACCTGGACCAGCCCGCCGTACAGCATGTCCAGCTCGACGCTGAACACCACCCCGCGGTCGGCCAGGCCCTGCGCCTGCAAATCGTGTTCTGCCCGGTCCATCAGCTCACGGATCCTGGTGTTGAACGTGTCCCGGTCGATCACGATCTGCTCGGTCATGGGGGCCATGAACTGCATCCGGCCGCTCTGCTCGTACACGTGCATGATGTCCATCACCGAGCTCCCCAGCGCTGAGAAGACCGGGGCCTGCGGGAAGATCACCGCGGTCGGCACGTCACCGCGGTACCCGGCCACGTGGGTCGGGCCGCCGCCCCCGTAGGCGAATAGCGCGAAATCTTCCGGGTGGTAGCCGCGCAGGTGCACCTCGCGCTTGATCGCGGAGGCCATGTTCTGCTCGACGATGCGCCGGATCAGCGCGGCGGCCTCGTCCACGCCCAGCCCCAGCGGCTGGGCGATCTTGTCCTTGACGGCGGCGACGGCCTTGTCCCGGTTCAGCGGCATCTTGCCGCCGAAGTACCCGTCCGGGGCGATGTAGCCGAGCACCAGGTCGGCGTCGGTGACGGTGGGCTCGGTGCCGCCCAGGTCGTAGGAGACCGGGCCGGGATAGGAGCCCGCACTGCGCGGCCCGACCTCGAGCCGGCCGCCCAGCAGGTCGTTGATCCAGGCGATCGAGCCGCCACCCGCGCCCATCGTGGTGGTCTGCAGCATCGAGATGCCGACCATCCACTTGTCGATGATCGGCCGGAACTCATAGGAGCGAACGGACGCGTCCACCACCATGCCGGTGTCGAAGCTCGTCCCGCCCACGTCGGAGGCGATCACGTTGCGGTAGCCGAGGGCCTGGCCGATGTGGAAAGAGCCCATCAGCCCGGCGACCGGGCCGCCGTTGAACGTGCGGCTGGCGGTGGTCTTGAAGATCTCCGCGCTGCCGCCCGTGTTGTGGGTCAGCAGGAACGTGCCCCGGTACCCGTTGGCGCGGAGCTGGTCCCAGGTGGTCTCCAGCTCGAACTTGATGCTGGTCTGCAGGTAGGCGTCGAGGATCGCGGTCATCGTGCGCTCGTACTCGCCTACCTTGCCGACCACCTCGTGGGACAGGACCACGGGCAGGTAGCCGACGTGGTAGCCCTTGTACTCCTCGCGGATGATCCGGCGGACCGCCCGCTCGTGCGCGGGGTTGGCAAAAGACCAGAGGAGCGACACGGCGATGGCGCGGGCACCCCGGTCGACCAGGTCGCGCAGCTTGGCCCGCACGTCATCCTCATCGAGGGGACGGATGATCGTGCCGGTCGAGTCGACCCGCTCCCCCACGCCGACGATCATGTCCCGCTCGATCAGCGGCGCCGGCTTGCGCTGCACCGCCAGGTTGCGCCGCTCGCTGATCCGGGTCCCGTCGGTCCACTGGGCGCCCCGGCCGATCAGGATGGCGTCCTCGTGCCCTTCGGTGGTAATCAGCCCGAGGCGCGGGCCCTTCCGCTCGATCAGCCGGTTCATCGCGACCGTCGTGGAGTACCGGACGATCTCGGCCTGGGGCAGGATCGCATCCAGCGGCTGGCCCAGCTGCTCCGCGCCCGCGTTGAGCACGTTGACGAAGCCGACCGACAGGTCGTAGGGCGTGGTCGGTGACTTGGCGACCAGCCGCCGGTCATCCCAGGTCAGCACCAGGTCGGTGAACGTGCCGCCGACGTCGATGTCGATCGCCTTCACTGTGCGCTCACTTTCTGGGCTACCAGCTTCCCGTGCTCGTCGATGCGCGCCGCGCCGGACGCCAGCCGGGCCTTGATAGCGTCCACGTCCAGCGTGGTGTCCTGGGTCAGCGGGTGGCCGGGCGGCAGGTACTCGCTCTCTACCTGCCGGCCGCAGCCCGGGCAGTAGAACTCGATGATCCGGATCCACTCACCGTCCGGCGCGAAGGTGTACTCGCCCTCGATAACCGGGGGGTGGATCTCCCGCGGATCCCGCTCGGCGACCAGCAGGCCGCGCTTGTAGTTGCCGCGCAGGTCACCTAGGTCCTGTCCGCAGTCGTGGCAGTGCCAGCGCTCAGTATCCAGGTCGGCGTCGAGGTACTCGCCGATGTGCAGTCGGGTCATGCCCGTGTTCATGTCGGCGCTCATGACTGGACCTGCTTCCGGGTCAGGGACGCGTCGCCGCGCGCGTCGGTGGACAGGACCCAGCCGTCGGTGACCAGCCAGGTGTAGGTGCCGCCGTCGGCCAGCAGCGGGCCCATGAGCTCCTGGCCGATCAGCGCGCCGACGTCATGCACGGGCAGGGCCCCGCCAGGGCCGTACGGCGACGAGCGGGTCCCGGGCGGTTCCCCGTCCTGACCGGGGGCTGGCGGCTGAGTGAGCCGGGGCAGCGGGTAGCGGGCGGTGAGCCGGACCAGAGTAGGCGGCCCGTCCAGGGAGGTGGCGAGCTCGTCGGGGGCATCAGCCTGCCCGCCAGCACTCGACGACGCGGACCGCACCTCCCATTCCAGCGACGCCGCGTCGGCGTCCAGGCCCTCACCGCGGAGGTCCCGCCGGGCCTGGCGGGCCAGTTCGGCGCCGACGCGGTTCAGGTGGCCGTTCCCGGCCAGGGCCGACTCGTACACGTGCACCACGTCGGAGATCGCCGAGCCGTAGGCCGAGTAGACGCTGCCGAACCGGAAGAACCGGGCTCCCCGGGCGCCCAGCCGGTCAGCCACCGTAGTCACGAACAGCGGGCCGTTGCCGCCGTAGGCGTAGAGGGTGACCCCGGCTGGATCCCAGCCGACCCGCTCGGCGACCTCACGGGCCAGCCCTGCGACCGCGTCCCAGGCTGCCTCAGCTACCGCCTGGGCGGCCGCGTCGCCATCCAGCCCGAGCGGCGCACCGACATGCTTCTCCAGCACCCCGCGGGCCAGGCCCACGTCCAGCGTGCGCCGCCCGTCGAGGAACGCGGTGGGCGAAATCAGGCCGCAGACCAGGAAGGCGTCGGTGATCGTCGCGTTCCGGCCGCCCAGCCCGTAGCAGGCCGGTCCGGGCGCGGCCCCCATGCTATCCGGGCCGAGCGTGACCGCCCCGTTCGTCACGCGTGCGACGCTTCCGCCGCCGAGGGCGATCGAATGGAGCAACGGAAGATCCAGCTTTAGCGGGATGCCGAACAGGTCACCGGTGTCGCGCAGCACGACCCGCCCGTCCTGCACGGCGCTGGCCTTGGCCGTGGTGCCGCCCACGTCGATGGCGATCACCCGGGCGTCCCCGCGCTCAGCCGCGGCGGCCGCACAGGCGTGCGTGCCGAACAGCGGGCCGGACTCGATGGTGTCGAAGGCCTTGGTCTTGCCGATGCGGGCCACCCCGCCGTTAATGTGGCCGATGAGCACGTTGCCGTGCCAGCCGTGCTCGTCGCGGACGATCTCCTCGGCCCGATACAGCGTGGTCGCCAGGGCGGGGTGGACGTAGGCGTTGATCAGGGACGCAATGGTGCGGGTCGAGTCGTCCGGGCGGAGCACCACCTCGCTGCCGGCCAGCGCCGGGATCGAGCCCAGGAAGTGGTCGGGATAGTCCTGGGCGATCATCTCGATGATCCGCTCCTCGGCGCTCCCGTCCGGGAAGGCACCGGCCAGGCTGATGTTGATCCGCCGGATGCCTTTGTCCAGCAGGGACTTGATGGCCTGCCGCACCACCTGCTCGTCCGCATCGGCCGGGATGCCGCCGATGTCCTCGGCGGACACCAGCGTCCCGACCACGGTCGCCGCCGCGTCCGCGTCGTAGAGGTCTGATTCGTGGCCCGCGCTGACCAGGAGCCCGAGCTTGGGGCCGGTCCGCTGGGCCAGCACGTTGGAGGTGATCGTGGACGACCAGCGGATCACCTCGACCTGGGTGAGCAGGGCCCGCAGATCACCGAACCCAAGCGCGTCCCGGGCGGCCTCGAGTATGTCCACGAACGCGATCGTCACGTCGTGCGGGGTGGTCTCGACCTTCAGGGCGAGCACCGTGTCCTCGCCGCTGATCAGCCCGTCGGTCATCGTGCCGCCAGTGTCGATGTCGATGTTATACATGCCGCGCCGCTCCCGTCGTCGTCGAAAGGCCGGACGGCCTGCGGTGTGACCCAGGCAACATCCTGGAGATATGTTCGACACACGCATTGCGGAACGGCAACACCTTGTAGCCGGATTTGGCGCTGGCCGCACAGAACTCGGCACGCCCGGCAAAGGCCCTGGCCGGGGCAGGTTTCGTTGCGGCGAATTTAGCGGGGACGAGCAGGCAGCAAGGTCGCGGCTCAGGCCTGCCCGAGCGCGGCCGCGCGGTACTCCCGGGGAGTCATGCCCTCGACCGACCGGAACAACCGGGCGAAGGCGGACGCGTTGCGCAGACCATGGGCGGCCGCGATCCGCTCGATCGGCCGCACGACCAAGGCCGGATCGGCCAGGTCCCGCCGGATCGCCTCCAGCCTCTCCGCCCGGATCCGCTCGCCGGCCGAGCGGCCGGTGGGCTCGAGCAGGGCGTGGAGTCGACGCACCGACAGGCCGTGGGCCCTGGCCACCCGGACCGGGCCGAGATCCGGCTCAGCGTGGTGGTCCTGCAGATACATCTCGATGGCCTGGATGAGAACCGCGTCCGGGTCACCCACATCCCACTGCTTCCCGAACCGGCTGCGGACCATGGTGGCGATCAGGTCGGCCGCGTTCTCGCCGAGCGCCGCGGCCCCGGGGGACCCCTCCAGCCCGGCCGCCTCGGCGGCCAGGCTGCGCAAGAACGCGGACACGGCCCGCGACACCCCCTGCGTGCTGGACAGCGGGATCGCCGTAACCTGGGTGAGTTCCTCGTCGGAGCGGCGCAGCTTAGCCTTGGGCAGCAGGAACACTTGCCAGTGGAACTGGTCCTGCATGACCAGCGTGAACGGCCGGGAACTGTCGTAGACGACCATCTCGCCGGCCTTCATGACTGCCTCGCGACCATCCTGGATCATGATCGACTGGCCGCCGAGCGGCATGCCGATCTGCACGGTCTCGGGGTCGCCGTGCCGGATGTCGGCGGCGTCGCGGGTGTAGACATGGTCGCCGCCCACCACGTCCCTGATCCGGAGCGCGCCGAGCGTGGCGCAGGTCATCCGGGCCCGGGGCAGGCGGTCATGCCGCAGGTCGATCTGGACCGGGAGGATCTGGCTGCAGACCGTGTTCAGCCAGAAACCGGGGCGCTGCCCTGGCGCCTCACTCGTGGTTTCGAAGACGTCACCCACGCCCACCCCTCGGCCGAGTGCATCTGGTGACTGACGCTGGGCCCCCAGCCACCTTAGGCACAACCTAAGCGCGCCCTCACTGGGACGCAAGTGTCGAATGTGCTCCGGCCCACTGGGGGTGCCCTGCCGTCGCACGGGACATGGACGTCAGATGCGGTGTAGGCACAGATGTCCTTGTATCCAGGGGTGACCAAGGTCGGTGATCAGTGTTCACGGCCCACCGCTGCCGAGGTGAAGTCGCCGGCGGATTCGCGCCGGCGACTTCACCTCGATCCTCGTGACGCCCACGAGGGGCTGGTCCCGGCTGAGCTCACTCTGTTCTGCGTTTGGAGGGGCTATCAGACAGGCCTGGCCTTCCGCTTAACGATCTTGCCCCCTGGTGACGTTGTGGCGGCCTGCTGGGCAGGCAGAACTCGATCTTGTCGCGGACTCGGGGTGGCTGGCCTGGCCACCTCGGCTGCCCGGGCAGCCAATCTTCTACCCGGTTCCTAACCGCTGGTACGCCACGAAGATCACCCGGGAATGGAATGTCGCGCATGAGGGCGTGGGGTACCTCACCCGGTTCGATGTCCGCCGCCAGTATCTCGGCCGGTACACCGTGCAGCAGGCAGGCGGGCGTGACGTCCTGGAGTATTGGATCCCGGCCGAAGATCTGGCGGAGTTCAACGCGAACATCGTCGGGCCGATCAGGGAGAAAGCCCGCTACCTCGGCCCGGTCAGCGGCCAGGAAATCACCCGTGCAGCCCATGCCCTCGGCCAGTCCCTGCCCGCAGCGTGGCGCGACTACCTGACGGGCTCGTCCTGATTCTCCCGCGGCTGGCTGCCCAGCGGCTGTTCCCTGTCGCTGTTCACCCCCGGCGAATCAGCCAATGCCGCCGATGCGTGGCTCCAAGCCGCAGCGAACTGTCCTGGCCTGGTGATCCTGGGCAGCGACGGCAGCCACGAAATGCTTGCTGCTGATGCCCGCAGCGACCCAGCACCCGTCGTGCTGCTCGACATCAGGGCCGAGGGCTGGCAGGACGCAGTACCGCAAGCCGGCGATGTCCCAGAATTCATCGAGCAGGTCGAGGCAGGCACGTTCAAGTTCACCTGGTAAGCCCATCCGTAGCCCATTCAGGGGAACCTTCTGCGCCACGCATCTGCACCAGCTGACCATCCGGTCATGCTGCGCTCAGTACCGCCGTGAGTGCCTGCTGAGGGTTGCGTAGGTCAGGGGTTCTCGGCTGCCGGCGGGCCTCGGGCGGCCGACACCTGAAGGTGGAAGGTCCGGCATCCGCCGAGTCACCTAGCTCGCACGGTCGATTAGCTGATCCAGCCGGGTCAGCACACTGAAAGACATCCCAGGAGCTTAAATGTCAAGCTGCAGCCTTCTCGGGCTTCGCTGCGTGTTGCGGCCAGGCGGTCGCTTCGTCGTAGCGGGTGCGGGTTTTGAGGCAGCCGTGCAGGATGCCGGTGAGCCGGTTGGCGAGCTGGCGCAGGGCGGCGTTGTGCTCGGAGCCGCGGGCGCGCTGGCGGTCGTAGCAGGCCCGTGCTCCCGGGGAGGCCTGGAGGGCGGAGAAGGCCTGGGTCATGAGGGCGTCTATGAGCCGGTCGTTGTGCACGTACCGGGCCACGACGGCCTTTTTCTTGCCGGAGGCCCGGGTGATGGGGCTTGTCCCGGCGTAGTTCTTCCGGGCCTTCGCCGAGGCGTACCGGCCGGGGTCATCGCCGAGTTCTGCGAGCACCCGGGCGCCAAGGATCGGTCCCAGGCCGGGCTGGGACATAATGATCTCAGCGTCCGGGTGCTGCCCAAAATAGGCCTCGACCTGCCCTTGCAGGGTCTTAACCTGCTCATTCAGCGTGCCCAGGACAGCGATCAGCGCGTGTGCCGACGCCGCGTAGGCGGCGGTCACGATGGCGGGCTGGCCCAGGTGCGCGGCGCGCAGCACCGCCTGAATCGCTTCGGCCTTCTCCGGGACATGGCGGCGGCGGGCGCGCCGGAGAGCGGCGCTGATCTGCGCGGTCGTCAGCCGCGCTGCCGACGCGGGGTCCGGGGCGCGGGCCAGCAGCTCCAGGGCATCCGGCGCGTCGAGGTCCTCGAATGCCTCCAGCGCGGCGGGGAAGTAGTCGCGCAGCGCGTGCCGCAGCCGCTGGGTGCACCGGGTGCGTTCCCAGATCAGCGTCTTGTGCGTGCGGGTCACCACCTTGACCGCCGCGGCCTGCGCGGTGTCCCCGGCCACGGGCCGGAGCTGGTGGGAGTCGGTGCGTACCATGTCGGCCAGGACATGAGCGTCGGCGGCGTCGCTTTTCGCGCCGGACACGCCGTGGCGCTGCCGGTACCTGGACGCCTGCAGCGGGTTGATCGCGAAGACCGTGTACCCGGCCGCGATCAGCGCCTGCACCCACGGGCCGCGGTCCGTCTCGATCCCGACGGTGACCTGCCCCGCGTCGTCCTCGTCAGCGTCGTCGCCGAGCTGCTCCCCGATCATCGCGTGCAGCCGGGCCATACCCGCCACGCCCTCGGGCAGCCGGGCCTTCGACAGTCGCCGGCCCGACGCGTCCATCACCTCGACATCGTGATGTGCCTCGGCCCAGTCGTCCCCGACAAACAGCTTCAAGTCTTCTCCCGCCCTCGCGATGGACCACGTTCAGCAGCCTGCGGGAGAACTATCAGCGACCTAATGAATCAGTGCTCACGCCACACAACGGCGGGCACGACATCCCATCAGCGATCAACTCTCCCGGCCAGCCGGCAGGGGCACGGTCTTTCATCAGGACTCAACGTCCAGGACCACAAAGTGCTCACCTGCCGGCGGCTACCAGCCCCGAGTCTGCCGGATGGCCGACTCGCTAACTCTCATTAGGCCCATCAGCGGCCCGCGCGGTGCCGTGTCATTGTCCCG